>Ga0265297_10006728_pt1 | contig 16432 bp, 14 predicted proteins | sample Munlanlwell13791_FD_192502 | JGI IMG/M metagenome (GOLD analysis project Ga0265297, IMG submission 192502) | Leachate microbial communities from a municipal landfill in Southern Ontario, Canada - Leachate well 137-91 | ecosystem: Engineered > Solid waste > Landfill > Unclassified | place... | reverse complement strand
CCATAGAAGGAAGATAATTGTGCGCGGTGACAACAAACGAGACGTCATCGTCCATGGCTGTCCCGGTCATGTCAAACTCAATAACACCGTTGGCATCAGTAAGCCCGGTCCGATAAAATCCTGCTTCTTGACGGAGACAGACACGGGCTTGTTGGAGGGGAACCCCACCTGATTGCACGGAGACGTGGATCATCTGAGAAGGAACTGTGACGTCCACTTCGAGTGCCCCAGGGAGCGCTGTATAGAGATCTAATGATGGGTCACCGAAGCAATGGAACAGTTTAAAGGTATATTCTTCGTATCCCCAAGGGTCCCCCCAGGTGTCAGCCATGTATGCTTTCCCATAGTTCAGGATTTCACCAAGCGTGTACATCGGAAGATCCGCACCGAGTTCAGGGTCAAACTCCGGCCAGAGGCCATCGTAGAGTCCTCTGCAGAGGTAATCATTGTACCCGCTGTAACTGACCTCTGTTGCGCCAAAGGCGGCGACGGCACCACCATCGTCTTTTCTGAGGAATTCCTCACAGAAACATTCTCCGCTATCAAACGCCCCGGTTAAACAATTCAGACTGAAGACGACGGGGAGTAGTTCTCCGTTCGCAAAACTGTTGAAATGTCCCGTGGTAAAATAGGGATCACCCCAGCCTGATTCCATCCCATGGTCTCGATGATTTAAAATGAAAATACCTTGTTGGAGGGCATTGATGATATCGTTCGCGTCCCCATCCCAGGCGAACGTCGGTCGTAAGAGTTCCGGTGGCAATGGTTCTCCATTGGCATAGTAGCCATTGTTGTAATGGGTGGGATTCACATTAGAATCTGTACAATAGATGCGTTCGCCGTTGTAGCCCTGGGAAAGGAGGTAATCTCTGACTTCTTCTGAGGTAAGGACGAATCGTCGGTCCTCATAGCTGTCGTGGTTATCATCCTGGAAGTAGGCGGCGACGACGAAATTCTGATAGAAACTCGGAACGTTGGGCGGGGTTTGTTCGTAGGTTAAGGTCTTTTGGATCATCACTGCTGCTTCATCAGCGGTATCCGCAGGTATTCTCCCAATAAATAAATCCGGGTAATAATCAGATCCGTTCACTGTCGCATACAACAGGTCTGTGGCGGCACCACTACTATAGGATGTTGGAATGAATTCTGCGTCACCAAGAAGGAGGAGGTACGACGGACGAGGAACCCATGTCTCGTATGCGTCGATGAGGTACTGGCGGATGACCTGAGATGTCGACCCGATATCCGTAACATTGACGGTTTTTGAGGATAACCCAATGGAATGTTTCCATTCGGCCAGTTCTACTGCTTGAGAATAAAAGTTTGGATGGGTGATGATAAGGTAGTCACATCCTGTATCTCTCTGCATGTTTTGTTGGTGGAAGATGGTGTGTGACACAAATCCAGGCCAGTTGTCAAAGACGTTTTCATAGAATGGATAAAACGGTTTTTGTGTATACTCCTGCTCAACGACCAAGGACGGGGTTGCTGAATATATCAGTTTGACCTCGATGGTATCATAGATGGTTACAATTTGTTGATATGGGTTATACTGGAGAGGACAGAATCGAATTTTTACAAACGGAATGTCTCTGATGTTTCCCTGGCCTGTTATTTCGACGAGTTGCTCTGGGAGAACATCATCTCTTTCATACGCTGCTGTATCGTAGATAAAATCTGGTGTCCCATGATTCTCCTCATCGGACTGTGGGGGTTGTACTGGATAAATCCTTGAAACTTTCCGGGTTTGTTGAACATGAGAATTAATGATTTCAAGAGAGCAAAGGGCGTTTGAGACTGCAACGACTCTGGTGACAGCCGGTAGTTGTGGACTGCCGATGTCTCCGAAAAACCCTGAATGTGGTATGGTGAATTGGATAAAATCCCCTTCCTCCGTGGTGATCCGCTTTTCCTGCAATTCGGATAAATGGAAGGTGATGACGAGTTCGTGGTCATTGAGATAGTCATACGATAACACATCGTCTTGCTCGTTTTCCTGTGCTATCGGAACATCTGCCTTTCGTATTGGCAGTGCGGTTGCGAGAAGTACTATGCCAATAATCACAATGATTTTTAGATGCCTCATTTCAATCTTACTCCTTTTGATACCAAGGTCTTTAAGAATATATATGAGCGCGCAATATAAAAAGCTATCAGATTCGAACGGAATGAGCTGCCGTTGGATTTGGTTGGTTGTTTTAAAAAAGTATCAGGTTAGGGGGTTTCTGTGGTTTTCTTCCGTTCCGTGATATCCCTCATGATACAGACAGAACCGATGACATCTCCAGAGTCTGCGAAAAGTGGTAACGCAGAGAGCTCAAGATATTTGTTGAGGCTTGATACATAGAATCCAACGGTGGCAGGTTTTTTTGTGTGTTGTACTTCAGCAGACAGCAAGGGAACTTTGGGGGTGTCAAGACCAGAGAGGAGTTGATGAAATTTTTTTCCAACACATGCTGCTGGTGTGCTGTTAAGGAATTGGGCGAACGCGCGATTCGCTCGGAGAATGACGAAGTCATTGTCTTGAATGAAGACCATGTCAGAGATGGAATGGAAGATGATTTCCCATTCTTGGACCGTGCGTTTCATTTTTTCTTCGGTTTGTTTCCGATCTGTAATATCCTCGATGACGACGGTCACACCAGGTTCTCCGTCATCGAAGGTGGTGGGAATATGCTTGATTCTGAGGTAGAATGCTTGGTTGTTTTGTTTGTATTGTTTTTCGATACTCTGTTCTGTGCCTTCGAGGGCTTTTTTTGCGTTGTGGGCAAGCTCCGGAAGTTGGAAGAAGGAGACTGCGAAGGTTTGAATCGGTCTGCCGATGATGTCAGAGCGTTGGATTTCGATAAATCTTAGGAGGTTTTCACTGACCTGGAGGAATTTTAAGTCTCGGTTGAGCAGGGCGATGTAATCGTGGCTGAGGTTTAACAGGGCGGTGAGCGGGATTCTGGAGGAGGGGAAGAAGACTTTTGCGGGGCCGAAGGTGACCATTTCGACATGGCCGGAGATGAGGAGGATGTCGAGGTATTTTGCAACGGAGTTTCGGTTGATGTGGATTTCTCTGGCGATATCGCTGACGGTCATTCCTTTTGGATTATTTTTCAGGATGGCCTTTATCTGGGCTAATTCCTCTTGATAACTCTCCACGACCGTTTATCCGCTCGTGTGTATTTATGCATTTCGTTATTGCCAGTCAATACTGCCATGCAAATAGAGAAAATTATAAATACTACGTTTACGATGCATGTATTGCCATGCAGAAACGCATGGCAAAGTGGTGAAGGGATAAAAACATATGAAATCTCCTCAAAAACAACAGCTGCACAGACGCAAAATTCAAAATTCCGCCTGGGGGAGTAGACCACCTTTGCACAGCGTAGCAAGCAGCATCTTTCCTCCTCTTCTCTTCCCACATCCCGTCCTTCTTCAAACGAATCGACAAAAACAATCCTTCCTACGTTCCTGAGGTACCTCTCCTGCTTAAAGCATCCCATCTTTCCTTTTCCCAGAGGTACCTCACCTCATCCCATGAGACAGACGGTTGTTTTGCATTTTTGACAGTTGTACGAGGTACATTTATATATAAAAAATATGAAGATATACACGTATGAACGAGGGACAATACTACCAAAAAAATATTATGGTGGTCGATGACGATCCAGATATCCTTCTCAGCCTTCAGGAGCTGTTCGAACGAGAAGGCTTTGAAGTGACCACGGCAGACAACGGAAGAAATTGCCTTCTTGAACTTGAAAAAGGGTTTCAAGGGATCATCATCCTAGATATCATGATGCCGATCATGGACGGAATCGAAACCATAAAGAAAATGACCATCGATGGGTTCACCGACGAAAACACCATCATCGTGTTGACAGCGAAACGCATACAGGGTGAGGAGTTCAACGATATCTACCCATACATCGCTGATTACATCACCAAACCATTCGACATTATCACCCTGCTTCAAACTGTGAAAAAGATCGCACAAAAACCACCCAGAAAGCGACGGTTCTAAAACTAGTTCCTTTCGAAATCTTTCTTCATATATCTCATTAATATTTCTATTAGAAAAAGTATATAATATTCAATGTCTTTCTAAGATGTACTGAAACCATGAAGAAGCCACCGGTTCATTTTGCCCAAATCATCATTGTCTTTTCCCTGGTTATCCTCCTGTCCGCTTCTGCATCATCGATAGGTGTGTACCAACAAAAAAGTACAACCATCGATTTCTTACAGATTCAAGAAAGGCCAAACACAACCCATCAGAAAATTCGTGAGATCCTCGACCTCATCGATGAACCCCTCATTTTGCAGTACCTGCAGACCATCGTCGGATACGGGCCTCGCAAGACGGGGACATATGGGTGCGAAAAAGCTGGACAGTACATCTCTCAACAATTCACCACCAGGGGGCTGCTTGTGCGATACCAAAACTGGTCAGCATGGGGACACCGACGGAATTTCCATCTCTTCACCAGCCAAAACATAGAAGGAACGTTACCGGGCATAAACGCCCAGGACAATTCTATCATCCTCTTCAACGCCCATTATGATTCCGTCGCAAAAGGACCAGGGGCGAATGATGATGGATCAGGAACCGCCGCGGTGCTTGCAGCAGCCTATGCTCTAAGCCAGTTTGAGTTCCAACGTACCGTGAAATTCGTCACCTTTTCCGGAGAAGAAATCGGATTACTCGGCAGTCAAGTGTATACGAAAGAGGCATACGAACGAAACGACAACATTCTTGTGGAAATCAACGCAGATATGATTGGATATGACAAAGGGAGTAACAAGATGACCGTTACCGCAACCGAGGATGCAGGATGGGTCGCAGAAATTTTCCAGAGCATGAACAGTAATTATTCGATTGGGCTAACCGTGAACCGCGGGACGATTAACAGAGCCCGTTATCACATGGGATGGAGCGATTACGCGACATTTCTGCCATATGGCTGGGAATGCGTCTGCTGCTGGGAAGGAGACCGCGATCCAAACTACCATACCGCACGAGACAACATGAGTAACGTAAACATCAGCTACCTCGTGAACATGACCCGCCTCATCGCAGCGACACTCGCCACTCTTGCAGATCTCCCCCAAACCCCTCCACAAATACGCATCACCTCACCCTGTGTCGGGTATCTCTATAACGACGGGATGAAAAAACGCTCACTACGCGAATACAAAACAACGGTCATCGACAATATTTGGATTTGGGCGGAAGTCAACAACGCAACAACCCCGATTCAACGAGTCGAGTTTTACGACGACGGAACATTGAGGTATACCGATACCGAGGCCCCGTTCAAATGGGAGTTTAGCAAATTCTCCCTTCGGAAACACCAGATAACCGTGGTGATGTACGATGAACTCGGGAGAAACTCCTCAGATTGGAGGGAAATCCGCTTCATTAATATGGGAAAAAGAACCAGGTGATCAACGACCCTGGAGTCTGCCTCTGAACAATGAAAACAAATTTAACGGTGGACGCCAACCACCTCATTTTTTCCTCGCCAGGCATGCTATTCTTTTTTAACACTGAACGAGATAATGGCACGTCGCCTATGGAACGAGGACTGGCAGCATTTGACATCTACGTCATCGTCTCAGAACTCCAAGACCTACGAGGCTGTTACGTAGAAAAAATCTATCAACTCTCTCGAGACGAGATTCTCCTTAAAGTGCAGCAGAAAACACATAACCAGAAAGAATCCCTGTTCCTCAGAAACGGGCAGCTCCTCTGCCGCACGCAGAAATCGTTTGAGACCCCGGAGAAACCCTCTCTGTTTGCCATGACACTCCGAAAATACCTGCTGAACGGAACAATCAGTGCCATCACCCAACATGAATTCGATCGCATCATCCTGATAAAGATAGGGAGAAAAGAAGGAACCTATACGCTTGTCTGCGAGCTCTTCTCCAAAGGAAACGTCATCCTGCTGAACCCAGAGGGACGAATCATCCGCCCGCTCATCAAACAAGAATGGGCCTCCCGAGTGATTAAAAGCGGGGAGATCTACAGAGCCCCGCCCGCTCAAACAAACCCGTTTCATCTCTCCGAACAAGACTTCAACGCACTCCTGGCAAAAAGCACAAAAGACATCGTCAGAACTCTCGCGACCGCCCTGAACCTCAGCGGACTGTACGCTGAAGAGCTCTGCGTCCGTGCGGGTGTTGAGAAATCCACAAAAACAACAGAACTCACTCCCGCAACAAGGGAAAGACTCTATGAGGAACTCCAACGTCTGGTCGCCCTCTTTCAAGAAAAAACCATCCACCCGGTATATGTGAAAAAAGAAGGGACGATCACCGACATCCTCCCGTTCCCCTTCCGCAGTTACCCCAACGTCGATTATGAGCCAGCTGAAAGTTACTCCAAAGGCTTGGAACTGTTTCTCCCAAGAAAAAACATACAAGAACCCCAGGAGACAGCACACCAAAAACGACAGGAAAAATTAAAACGACAGCTCGCGCAACAACAAGAATCACTCAAAGAATTCAAAAAAAGTATCGAACAAAAGAAACAAGAGGCGAACCTCCTATATTTAAATTTTCAAGCATGCGAAAAACTCCTGCAGGAAATCACAGACCTGCTTCAGCAAAAAGAAAAAAACGATGCGATCAACAACATTCGCAAAAACCCGTTGGTAAAGCTGTTCGATCCCACGGAAAACGAGCTAGTCCTCTTCCTCAACGACGAAAAAGAAAACAGGACTGAAGTCAGCTTGGATTTCCGGATAAATGTCACTGAAAACGCGAATCAAAAATACGAAGAGAGTAAAAAAATCCAAGAGAAATTAAAAGGAGCCGAGGAAGCGATCGAGCGGACAACACACGACCTAGCCAAAAAAAAGGAAATCCAAATCATCGAGAAGAAAAACAAAGGGACCTCTGAGAAACAATGGTGGTTTGAACGGTTCCGCTGGTTCATCTCCACAGAAGGGAACCTGGTGGTAGCGGGACGCGATGCATCCAGCAACGATACCGTGGTGAAGAAATACCTCTCCGAAGGCGACCGGTACGCCCATGCAGACATCCATGGCGCACCCAGCTGCGTCATCAAAAGCAAAGGGATAACCGATGAAAAAATCCCAATCTCAGAAAAAACCCTAGAGGAAGCATGTGTGTTTGCCGCGTCATATTCACGCGCATGGAACCAATTCGGGGAAGCCCAAGCATACTGGGTGCTCCCCGAGCAAGTGAGCAAGACACCAGAGAGCGGGGAGTACGTCCCGAAAGGCGCATTTATCATCAGAGGAAAACGCAATTATCATCGTAGCAAACTCGAAATCGCGGTCGGTCTAGTTCCTTTCGGGGACAACGAAAAACTTATGGGTGGCCCAATCCCCGCTGTGGCTGCAAAAGCATCGAAAGGATACGTCATCCTCAATCCGGGTACAACCAAGAAAAGCGTCATCGCACAGAAGCTTGCCAAGGCATTTCAGGTTTCAACCGAACAGGTCGAAAAAGTACTTCCACCGGGGAATTGTACCATTATTAAGACCATCGGGTTTCAACTTGAATAGGTGAACAACCGTGAAAGTAATCTTCAAAGACCCAAGAACCGGTGAAATCAAACTGATCCCAGAGAACCTTGATGACATCTGGCATCTGTATAACATCATCGAAGAGGGGGACTTGGTCCGCGCGATCACCTTTCGAACCGCAGAAGGAGAAAAAGCAGATAAGCTGCGAGCCAAGAAAGCAGAGAAGAAAAAAATGAAGCTTGGGATCTGTGTCGAAAAAGTCACGTTTCATGAATTCTCAAACAGACTTCGCATCCAGGGTGTTATCCGGGAAGGTCCGCAGGATCTCGGGTCGTACCATACCTTCAACGTCGATGCCGAGGAGATGCAGCCACTCTCGATATTGAAACAACAATGGAAAGCCCATCAACTCCAACGGATTGATGAAGCGGTCCTGCAGCGAACACAACCGATGCTGGTGTTTGTCTCCCTTGATGATGACGCCGCAACCGTGGCGCTCCTGTACCAGAGCGGGGTGCAATGTGTCGCGGAGATCGACGCGCATCGATCTGGCAAGATGTATGAGAGCAAAGAAACGACTCCGGAATATTACGGTGAAATTCTTTCTGTCCTTAAAACCGTAAAGAAACCTGATTCCCCTCTGGTCATCATCGGTCCGGGGTTTACCAGAGAGCATGTGATGAAAGCAGGAAAGGAAAAAGAACCACAGCTTTTTAAGGATTCTATCACCCATGCGACCGCCAATGCAGGGATGAACGGCGTCCATGAAGCACTTAAGGTTGGCATCGTCGAACAAATCACCAAGGAGAACCGTGTGTCAAAAGAAACCCAGGCTGTTGAAAAAGTGTTTGAACAAATCAAAAAAGATGGATTGGTCACCTATGGAACACGAGAAGTGGAAGAGGCATTGTCCCGGGGCGCTGCAGATCATCTGTTCATCTCAGATGTATTGATTCGAACGAAAAACGGGGAACATCTGCTTGACCTTGCACGAAAGACACACTGTGCATTCATGATTATCAACACGATGCATGATGCGGGAAAAAAATTTGCTGGGATCGGCGGGGTTGCAGCGCTACTTCGTTTTAAATATTGACCTTGAAGTTTTCCAATCTCTGTATCTGATGGGTCTTTTATTTCTTGAAATCGTTGGTATTCTCAAAGGAAAGACCATCACAGGAAACCTCCTACAGCGGAATGATACTTTGGGATCTGAAGAATGATCCAAACGATCACCGAGGGGAAACGAACGCATCTTGAGTTATCTTTCTAATCTTTGGATTGAGAGTGAAAGAAATCCCCCCTCTTATGTTTGAAAAATAAAAAGAGATGAAATCATATTCTTAAGCAATATTAAACATCCCAACAAAGGAAAAAAAATTTCACAGTACGTCCGTGGCGAAACTGAAGAAAACAAGGGGTATGTTGTGTGAAAAGAAACGCTGTTAAATGTATCTCCCACATCCGGTGCTAATAATCATGGAGATATACGGTGGGGGGATGATCTCTTGTTCCGCCCAGATATCATCTGGTGGCAGGTTTGAGTCCCCGCCGGTGTTCTTCGTGGAATCCTCTTCTAAGACACCATTGTAGTATTGATACGAGATTTTCAACTCGAAATCATTGCCTTTTTCCCGGAGTTGTTTCAAAATCCGCAACCGCATTTCTCCGACGTGACAGCTGACGTTGATGGTAATAGGCTTATCCGTCCAGGAGTCATCGTAATACGGAGGGGTTTTCAGGATAGTTTGTGCTTCTTGCGCAGTATCCGCTTTTATCGGAATCTGCGGAGGGATCATATCTTTTACAATCGTACGGGTGACAGTCCCATCCCCGGTTTTCGGTGCACTGGTTCCTGACTCTTTAAAGGAGTACACCCCATCAGGCATAGTGACTTCCAAGGTTAAACTGTCTAATCCCATCCGTTTCATAACCGTCATACGATCATCGGTCCAGGTGAGGTTGAAAGTGACACTATTCACATTTCCTTCCGGGATGGTGACCGTGTCAGAGTACGGAGCTTTTTTCCCAGCAAAATCAGAAATCGTATTCAGGGAGCCGTTCAGTAACGTCCAGCTGACATTGTAGCTTTTCTGATTGACTATCAATGAAGAAAAATCAGTGGGCGCTTCGGGTGATTGGTACATTGCTACACCAATACCTGCAATGACAAGAATCACCACAGCAACAATGAGAATAAGTTTATCATTCTTCTTTAGGGATATCATAAAGTCACCTGTACACTTGATTTTATATGGCTATGATAATCTATAAGGATAAGTATGCTTCCTCCTTTATTAAATTTTTCCTCAATATATATATTTCGTCAGGTTTTAATCGAACAGAAGAAAAACACAAGGGAGTTACCCCATAGGCAGAGGAATGAGCGTCCCACATTTTGAACATCTCCCTTGGGTCAATCCTTTGACGTTCGCAGAGAAACCATACCGCTCAATCAGCAGGTTCTTACAGGAGGGACAATAGGTGTTGTCGTAGTCACCCTGACCGATATTCCCAAGATACACATATCGAAGGCCTACCTCGGTCGCGATGGTGCGACAAGCAAGAAGTGTGGGCAGGGGGGTAGCGGCTGGTTCAGTCATTTTATAATCAGGGTGAAACCGGGAGAAGTGCACCGGGATGTCTGCTCCAAGCGTTTCTCGAATCCAGTGACAAAACTCTTTGATCTCCTCTGTAGCGTCATTGAGACCAGGGATGACGAGGTAGGTTACCTCAAGATGGATTCCCAGGTTCTTCGCCAGTTCACAGGTATGCAGAACAGGGGCTAATTTTGCTTTACAGATCTTCTGATAAAACTCAGGATGGAACGCTTTAACATCGACATTCATCGCATCAAGATACGGGGCAATCTCTTTGAGCGGTTCTTCCTCCATATACCCATTCGTGACATACACCGTGTACAGCCCCGCCTGCTTCACTGCTTTGGCAGCCTCCAGGGTATATTCATGCCAAATCGTGGGTTCGTTATAGGTCCAGGCAACACCACGACACCCATGACCCAGGGCCATCCCCGCAAGCTGTTCTGCAGGCAGATCCCGTAAAGACTGGTCTTCCGGGCGAGCCATAGAGATTTGATAGTTCTGACAATGATCACATCGGAACGTACAACCAACAGAGCCTAACGAGAACACCTGAGACCCTGGATAAAAATGATACAAGGGTTTTTTCTCAATCGGATCAACAGCAACCGAAGAGCAGGCCTGATAAATAAGACTGAACAGTTTCCCATGCTCATTTTTTCGCACACCACAGAGCCCGGTTTTTTCAGGGGCGATGAGGCAATGATGCGGACAGAGAAAACATTGTACAGTCTGCTTGTTCAGAGGTTTCCAAAACATGGCCTCTTTTTTCATGGCAGAATTTCCATTGAATGAGGCTTTATTAATGTTCTGATAGGATGAGTCCGCCTTGGTTTCGCAGCAAGCCTCGATGAGGATACGCATCGTTGATCTGCGGCTGCATGGTTTTGAAATCCTGGAATTTCTCATCGGTGCGAAGCATCGCCCGAGCATAGTAGAAGGCTTCCTCAACGGAGACTTCCCCATCATGGAAGACCTTCAGTTTTCGAAACACCCCTCGATCGAACAACCCGGGGCGGTACCCATCTGCCTCCCCCGTGACGAGCCCTTCGAACCATAACAAGGAGAAGAGTGGACCTTGGATCGTGCTGGCATACCCCGGTCGGAACTTACTGGTTGCAGAGATCACGACTCGTCCGTTCTGAGGAATGCCTGAACGGAAGAACAGGGACGTTCGGAAATCAAGGATCGTGCGATCGGCAAACCCTCCTGCGTAACAGGCGTCAATAAGAATCGCGACTTTCTTGGATGTCAGGGGTGCAAGCAGGACGCCGAGTTCTTTGTCCGTGACGGTGTCGTCCCAGAGAAAAATCTCACTGTTCTGAAGGAGTTTTCCTCCAGTGAATGTTTTATTGCTATTGCCTACACCATGGTTGAAAATCCAGAGAAATACCTCACTATCAGAATATTTGTTGGACTCATTGATGAGATAGTCCAAGGATGCAAGAACATTTGCTTCTGTTGCTCCTCCATAGGAGATATCGTACTTGTGAGCCCGCTCTTGCAGTGTTTTGAGTTTGGCACCGTATCCATTGTCACTGCGAATCCACCCGTCATCAAAAAGAATCATGATCTGAGAGGTCGGGTACTGGTTATGTTCAATGAAGTACGCTGCCATCGCTTCAGCGAGGTACAGGCCGCCGTTTCCTAGTTTCGTCTCATTGTTTTTGGGGAAGTTTGCAGCGATGATAAACAGCGCCCATTTGTGAGCCCCAGAGTCGACAGCGGTCGGGTTGTTGACCGTTACATTGACGGAGACTATATCGGAATAGTCCTCTCCATCAAAGGATCGTGCATGAATGGTGTATTGCCCGTTGGGCACAGAGTACGTGGTCCAGTCATAGCTCCAGAGGGTAGTCCCGGTTGCCGTCACCCAGGTATTCTCCCCGATTTTTATTTGGACCTTACTGATGTTTTCCTCTCCCTTTGAGTTCCCTGCTGTCCCACTGATCATCACGAGTTTCGAGACGGTTGTTTTGTCGAAGGGATAGGTAATCGCAATCGTCGGCTTGCCGTTCGTCAAATGAAAAGTTGTACCGAAGAAACCCGCGTAGTAGCCGATGAGTAAAAGAAAGACGACAACGACAGTAAGAGCGACAAGCCATTTGTATCTCATTATTCTCAGTATATAGTGTGTCTTTTTACTCCTTTAAAACCTTTGCTGAACAGCCCTTACCTGTTTGTGGTGCGAAAAATTATGTGTTTTGAAATGCTCGTATCCCTTGTTCGAAAGAATCTTCTTTCTTGTTTTTTCCCTCAAGAGTATCTTTTTTTTCTGAGTGACTCTCCCGATGGATGTGAAAAGGATGCCATGTTGTTGTAACGTCTTTTTGGTCTTCTCAACTCTCTTCGGCGGAAGGGTTACCAGGAGTTCGTAGTCCCCTCCGAAATGTAGGGCGACAGAGTACGGATCGATCCCAAGGGTGGTATGGAGCTGTGGTAATCCTGAGGCAAGTGGGAGAGCGTCTTTGTCTATTTCAAAGCCGACCGTATTTCTCTCTTGCAGTTGATATAATGAGGCAGAGAGTCCATCGGAGAGATCCATACAGGAGGTTACCGAGTGGAGTTGGGCGAGCAGACGACCTGCTGTCAACCGTGGGTGTGGTTCTAAGAGCGCTTTGGAATATTTTTTTTCTCGGGGGCTGCGTTGGAGCGCATAATACCCAGCGCCGGCGTTCCCTAACCTTCCAGTGACCGCGACGACATCGCCTGGACGCGCACCATCTCGTGACAGAAACTCGTCTTTGTCCACGGTACCAAACGCAGTTCCACACAAGGTAATCTCTGTTGTTTCTTTCGTGTCTCCCCCGACGACTGTGGTCCCGAATCGAACCGCACACGCATTCGCCCCTTTCGCTAGCTGGGTGAGAAACATCGTTGAGGTCTCTTTTGGAAGCCCATAGGAACAGAGAACCCCAAGGGGTGTTCCTCCTTTTGCGGCGATGTCCGAAAGGTTGATTGCGACAAGGAACCAGCCCATCTGATAGGGGGTCATCTGTGGAGGGATGTGGGTTTGTTGCGATATCATATCGGTGGTGACGAGAAGATAGGTGTTCCCTAGGTCGATCGCAGCGCAATCATCACCAATGCCACGGGTTTGTTTGCCTTTTGTAAGAAGCGCTTGTATCCGCCGAATCGCTGCTCGCTCCCCGATATCCGCTAATTGTTTCACAACTCTGACAACCTCATCCGCATAAAAAAGTTTATCACAAAGAGTTTGTTTCGTGATACAGGCATATCAGAGGCGATCCTTCTTGAAGAAAATGACGTATAAGGACAGCGGCGTTGACATCGAAGAGAAAGAAGAAGCCATCCACCAGCTGTTATCCAGCATCCGTACGAAACGGAAAGGGACGATTGGCAGACCGATGGGGGGACATTATGCGGGTCTCATCGAGTTTGGGGACTACGCGTTGGTCCTCTGCACCGATGGTGTTGGCACCAAGGTTCGGATCGCGGAAGCGCTGAAGAAATACGATACGATCGGTATTGATTGTATCGCGATGAACGTCAACGACGCGTTATGTGTCGGAGCGGAGCCGCTTGCGTTTGTCGACTATCTTGCCATGGAGGACCCAAATCCGAAGATCACCAAAGAAATCGGCAAAGGCCTGGAGAAAGGCGCGAGACTGTCCAACATCTCGATAGTGGGCGGGGAGACCGCGGACCTCCCGGAGTTGATCAACGGTTTTGATCTCGCGGGAACCTGTCTGGCGTATGTGAAGAAGAACCGCATCATCCTTGGGGATAAAATCCACCCAGGTGACGCGATCATTGGACTGTCGAGCAGCGGGATCCATTCGAACGGGTACACGCTGGCACGCCGGGTGATCGAGGAAGCAGAATTCTGCTACACGGACCTGTTTCCTGACGGGTGGTACCCGAAGAAGACGATCGGGGAGATCATGCTCACACCCACCAGGATTTATGTCAAAGAAATCCTCGAACTGTTCAATAGAATCGACGTGCATGGCCTTGCGCATATCACCGGCAGTGGGCTGTGGAACATCCCTCGATTGAAAAGTAACGTAAAGTATCTTCTGGATGAACCGTTAGAGCCGCAGCCGATTTTCAGATTCTTGCAGCAGTACGGGAACATCGATGATTTCGAGATGTACCAGATCTTCAACATGGGCATGGGATTGACCGTCATCGTGGAAGAGGAGGATGCCCAGGAGGCCATCAAGATTCTTCGGGCCCATTCTGAGGCGACCGTAAAACAGGTCGGAACGGTCCAGAGAGGGACCGGGGTCGAGGTGCCTCATCTCAAGTTACGGTACCGTTAATCACCGTCTTTGTAGGATCCTATGAAAATCGGAACTGTGGACATACCAAACCGTTTTGTGCTTGCACCCCTAGCAGGCGTGAGCTGCACTGCATTCCGCATGCTCTGTAAAGAAAACGGGGCAGGGTTGATCTACACCCAGATGATCGACGCTACGCTCATCAGTGGGAAAAACAACTCAGAAGTAGGAGCATTCTTGAACATCCAAGAGCGGGAACGACCAGTGACGGTGCAGTTGATCGGTGGTGAAAAAAACGTTCTTGTCAATGCAGTGCACGCGGTCGAACCGTTTGCTGATCTCATCGACCTGAATGTCGGATGCATCGAACAGGATTATCTGCAGAAAGGATGTGGTGCTGCGCTGTTGAAAGATCTTCCGAAGCTAGAGCATCTCGTGAGGGGAATGGTGGAAGCGACAGAGAAACCAGTGACGGCAAAGATACGCAGTGGATGGGACAACCAACATATCAATGGCGTCGCCGTCGCTCAGGAACTTGAGAACGCAGGTGCCTCCGCAGTCTGCATCCATGGCCGCACCGCTGACCAGGGCTATGCCGGAAAAGTGAACTGGACGATCATGAAACAAATCAAACAAAAACTCAGGATCCCCGTGATCGCGAATGGTGACGTCACCTCATATTTTGACGGTCTGTCGTTACTCCAGAAAACCGGCTGCGACCTGGTGATGATCGGCAGGGAAGCACAACATTGCCCCTGGGTGTTTCAGCAGCAGCCTGTTGACATCAAACAACAGATCCTTCGCTTCATCGACCTCTACGAACAGTACGAGAACAGACAAGAACCAGCCGAGGTTGCAGACCATGTGTACTGGATGCTGCGGGATTTCAAGACGAGGGAGGATACAAAAAAAATCCATCTCATCACCACCATCCCAAGAATACAACGCTACGTGAACCGGTTATCCCCCGGAGAGAAGATACAAGACCCCAACAATAACCAGCTGGTGCAGTAGATAGATGATCAACGAATGTCTCCCCAAGAAACAGAGCACGCGAGTGATGATGAATCCTGAATGATCCCGTAACGCAAAGCTCCGATTGTTATTCTGATAGAGACTGTTCCCAAGGAAGATCCCAACCAAGACGACACCGAACCAGGGCAGCAGCGGGAAATAATCCAGGGTGTAGAACGATGTCGGAACGAATCCTGCCCAGAGCAACCAGGGGAAATCAACGGTCACCGTCATTCTCAGGATAATTCCAATGCTGATGCACAGCACCCCAAGCAGGAACGCAGAGAGACGAGACGGGAGAAACGGATACGCAAGAATAATCGACAGACCAATGCAATGGAGAATCCCAAAGACGATGAACCCTTCATGCGGATAAATCCAGGTGGCAAGGGTGATGAGAAGGCCAAGAAAAAAAATCATACACCCCCGTCTCAGATATTTCATCCTGAGTTGATGCTTCGTCAACGTGTGTTTCACTCGTGAATAACTCAGCGTAAGAGAAATACCGACCAACAGCAGAAATAACGTTCCTACCGGATAGAGGAAGACAAGGACCGCTGGGGAGTTCAAATCCGTGGCGGTGAACCCGAAATAATTCAAATCAAAAACAACATGATAGGTAATCATCATCAGCAGAGCGATACCACGGAGAAAATCGATTTCCCACAACCTCTCTGAAGACGATGTGCTCACATCATGCAAGGAAAAGAAATCATCTTATAAACATGGTGCTGTGAAGAAAAAAAAGAGTAGCGGGGAATGGATTTGAACCATTGGTCTACGGGTTATGGGCCCGTCGGGATTTCCTGACTACCCCACCCTTATAGGCACCACCCCAAAACAAGGGAGATGGTTGCTCGCTATGGGAGGCAGTCTCCACCGCCAGATAGATAAGATATCTCTCGGGAATACTGTTGCCTATACTTAAACCTAACACCCGGATATCTCTGAGAAATGATGTGTAGGGACATGACATATGTCACCCCCTAGATTTAATGACAAGAACATCCTCTAATTTAAGGCTTTTGACAAGGCTGTTATACCATTCAATATCCCGTTGTCCTGAATATCTTTCTTCAGGATA
>Ga0265297_10006727_pt1 | contig 16435 bp, 17 predicted proteins | sample Munlanlwell13791_FD_192502 | JGI IMG/M metagenome (GOLD analysis project Ga0265297, IMG submission 192502) | Leachate microbial communities from a municipal landfill in Southern Ontario, Canada - Leachate well 137-91 | ecosystem: Engineered > Solid waste > Landfill > Unclassified | place... | reverse complement strand
TCCGGCGCAATTTATACTACTTGCGGCTCAAAATCCCTGTCCGTGTGGTTATCTGGGGTCCGATTATCGTGAGTGCATTTGTAGCCCAACACAAATTATTAAATATCAAAAAAAAGTTTCCGGCCCGCTTTTGGATCGAATTGATATGTATGTTGAGGTTCCAAGGGTAAAGATTGAAAAATTATCGGCAACCGTCAAAGCGGAACCAAGCAAAACTGTGAGATCTAGAGTGATGATGGCAAAAAAAATACAGCAGGAAAGATTCAAAGGGACTAAAATCAAGTCGAATTCTGAAATGAAAAATAATGATATTAAAAAATACTGTCAGGTTGACGAGCGAACAAAGAAGCTTCTAAATTCCGCGGTTGAAAGGCTTGGACTCTCTGCTAGGGGGTATCATCGGATTTTGAAGCTGGCGCGCTCGATATCTGACTTAGCGAACGAAAAAAATATTTCCTCCGCACATATTGCGGAGGCCTTGCAATATCGGCCAAAAGAGAAGAAAGAATATTAAACTAGCTGGTACGAATATTTAGAACTTTGATCAGCCAATCACCAAGTTTGTCGATTAGATCAGTCTGATTTTGGAGTATTTTCACACCAGCGAGAATGAGAACTAGAACAAAAACTGTGATTAAAATCATTTTAATATCTCTAGAGATCAATTTCTTAGTTGACGCATCAATAGTACTTGCGCTTATCGTCTCGTTTGTTTTTTCCTCATCTTTAGTATCTATCTCTTGAAAATCTAAATTTTTCTCAGGTGCAGAATATTGCTGGACTTTCTTTTGAATCTTTTCTTTTCTCTTTTTATTGCGATTTCTTTTGCTCATAAAGATTGTATAAATTTATATGGAGCGGGAAACGGGACTTGAACCCGCGACCTCATCCTTGGCAAGGACGCGCTCTACCACTGAGCTACTCCCGCGTAATTACACTAAAAAACTTATCATTTTTTTGCCTTGTTGTAAAGAATTAATTCTTGTTGATTGACTAAATTTTAATTTAAAAACCCGCGGTCTAGTAGACGCGGGTCGGTGCTTCGGTTATCTCTCCAAGCGCTTGAAGTCGGCGCTGGTTGATCACCTCAAGAGTGATCCTTTTCCAGAGCGGAATCGGCTCAATTGATGGTACCCAGATGGAGGGGATACCGAGATGATTGGCTCCGAGGATGTCGGTGCCGAATTGGTCACCAACCATCAGCGTGTTATCTAGGGTAGCGCCATCCATCTCTGACATCGCTATCTCCAGCGCTTTGGGGTTCGGTTTCGTTGGATGTGGCCAGTAGTGGGCGACATACTGACACTCAAGGATTTCGGCTAGCTTCTCGATCCGTCTGGCCATGAACCACAATTGAGCGTTTGAGGTCAGACAGATCTCCCAGCCGTTGTCTTTGGCGACTCGCAGGTTTTGTGCGATCTCTTCCGGCACAATCATCGAGCAGATTCTGCTAGTTGTACCATCGACATCGAGCAACAACTTAGAAAGTCCTTGTTCTCGCAGCGCTTCGAAGTCAATCGAGGCGACGCTGCGAGCCTGGTAAGTCGGGCGGAACCTTTCGATGCTTTGGGCCAACAGAATCACCCCTTCTGGGTTTTTGTTGTGCTGCAAGGAATAATATTAACAGATTTAGGTCATTTTGTAAACGCTTTTCAGCTACTAACATTTACAAATTCTTCGTATTAGGGTAGTATTTTCATATGACTGTGGCTTCCGGCCTCGTGGCGGAGTGGTTACGCAGCGGTCTGCAAAACCGCGTACGCCGGTTCAATTCCGGCCGAGGCCTCCACTCATCAATTAGATTGATTTGGTGTAAACTCTCGTTTACTCTGAGTGCAGTAAAGAGCCGATGTAGCTCAGTGGTAGAGCAGTGGACTGAAAATCCTCGTGTCGCCAGTTCGATTCTGGCCATCGGCACCATTACCATTTTTTAAAAATTAAAAATGACTGAAAGCTATTTTCAAATTTTACAAATTATTTTCGCGATTTTGGTGGTAATTTTAATATTATTGCAACAGCAGGGAAGCGGACTCGGTTCTGCTTTTGGTGGTGAGGGAAATTACTATCGTTCGAAAAGAGGATTGGAAAAGGTATTTTTTTACTTAACCATAGTTTTAATTGTGCTTTTTGCGGCCTCGGTCATAGTCCCCCTGTTTTTGAACTAATCTCCAGAGGAGAAAATGTCTAACATCAACGATTTTTGGGGGTCGGCAAAAGAGAGATTGAAGCCGAAAAGAAAAATTTCAATTCGACCGAAAATAGATTACAAAAATAAAATTCTCTCTGTTTTAAGCCGATTTTCCAGCTGGTTAAAATCTTTTATTGTTCGCATTTCCCGCTTACCGTTTGTTCTTAGTCGCAGAGATAGATTGATAGTTTTAGTGTTATTTGTTGTGCTTTCAGGATTGATTGGCTACCGTTTTTATCGGGAGTATTTAATTAAAACTGAAATTGTGCCAGCTATTGGCGGAACTTTTGAAGAGATTCTTATTGGTGAGGCGAACTATTTAAACCCGATTTTGGCAAAAAATGACACTGACAGGATTATTAACGGTTTGATTTACTCTGGCCTAACAAAAATTGACAACTCGGGGAATATTGCACCGGATTTGGCTACCAATTGGGAAATTGCTGATGAAAATAAAACTTATACTTTTCATCTTCGCGATGATGTAAATTGGCACGACGGGATGAAACTTTCGGCAAATGATGTGGCCTACACAATCGAGGAAATTAAAGATCAAAATATTAAAAGTCCTTATTTTCAGGCTTGGGAAGACGTAAAAGTTGAAACGCCTGATGATTTGACAGTGGTTTTTCGCTTAGACAATCCATACGGGCCGTTCATTTATAATACTTTGGTCGGAATTATCCCAGCGCATGTCGATAGCTCAACAATCTCATCGTCTCCAATTGGTACTGGTCCATTTAAATTTTCAAAAGCAGTTTCTGATAAAAACAAAAAAATTCAAGAGGTACTGTTGGTGAGGAATGATAATTATTGGTTGGATAAATATTATTTAAAAAACATCAAATTTCATATTGTTCCAGATGAAAAAAACGCTGAAAAGAAATTTCGATCCAAAAATATCTCTGCGGTTGCAAATTTGCGAGTAGAGGGGGAGGGGGTTAAGAGCCACTCTTTCCCGACCTCGCGTCATTTTGCTTTGTTGTTTAACCTGACTTCCGAAAAATTTAAAGATGAAGCTTTGAGAAAAAAAATTAAATCTGAAGAAAATTTTGATCCAAAATTTGAAATGTCTTTGACAGTATTGGACAGACCGCTCTATATTGCTCAAGCCGAAGAGATTAAAAATAATTTTCTCAGTCGGGGTATTGAAGTAAAAATTGATAGGCGTTCGCCAATTGAGTTTCAAACTATTATTGAGAAAAGGCAGTTTGAGTCTATGCTTTATGGTTTTGATCCTGGGTATGATCGTGACCCATACCCATTTTGGCACACAAGCGAAATAAATGGAGGAATGAATTACTCCGGTTTTTCAGAGAAAAATGCTGATATTCTTCTCGAAGATGCAAGGATGACTGTTGACCCAGCGATTAGAAACCAAAAATATGATGAATTTATGAATATTATTAACGAAAAAGTACCTGCCATTTTTTATCAAAATCAAGATTTTATTTTTTCTGTCAAAGCTACGGTAAAAGGAATCGAAAAAATTGACGGTGACGAACCCTGGGATCATCTAAATTCAATTCGAGACTGGTATATTAAAACCAAGAGAGTAAAACCATAATTTATTTTGTGGAAATAGGGGCGAATGGTGGAATTGGTAGACACGCAGCGTTCAGAACGCTGTGGCCGCAAGGTCGTGGAGGTTCAAGTCCTCTTTCGCCCACCAAATTTTAGAAAAGTAATAGGACTTGAAAGCCGGAGGCGCGACTGGCGCCGAGGCGGGGTCGACGAATTCGCCAGCAGGCGAATATCGGTGACCAAGTCCTCTTTCGCCCACCAAGCTTTACATTTAAATTGAATTTTGTTAAGATACAGACAATAAAATCATTAAACTAGCTTGAATAAGAATAATTATTATCTCGGGCTAGTTCCGGGATTTTTTGTTCGGGCGATTAGCTCAGCTGGTTAGAGCGCCTCGTTTACACCGAGGAGGTCGCGGGTTCGATCCCCCCATCGCCCACCATGCCGAGGTGGTGGAATTGGTAGACACGCAGCCTTGAGGTGGCTGTGCCCGCAAGGGCGTGGAGGTTCAAGTCCTCTCTTCGGCACCAAGATTAAAAAGTAAATAGGACTTGAAAGCCGGAGGCGCGACTGGCGCCGAGGCGGGGTCGACGAATTCGCCAGCAGGCGAATATCGGTGACCAAGTCCTCTCTTCGGCACCATTAATTTGATTATGCCAGATAACTTTTTTACAACTGAATACCTTTTTGCGACAGTCGCGCCGACAAACAAGATCACCTTTTTTGTCCTTCTTGGTGCTTTTGTTGTTTTTATTGTTTTGGCATATTTGACTAGCATTAGTAAAAAAATGCACAAGCAGCTTAAGGCCTGGGTTTTTAACTATTTTTTAACTCTTGGCATAGTAGGCGTGATAATTTCATTTTTCCGTTCGCAAAGCATACCTTATCTTGGAAGCAGATTTGCGATTTTGGTGGTTTTTTTCATGGCGATTATCTGGTATTTTGCGATTGTTTTTTACACACTGTTTAAAATGCCCAGCGAAGTAAAAATGACTAAAAACGAAGAAACTTATCAGAAATATTTACCGAAGAAAAAAAATAAATGATTTTTTTAGAAAGGAATAATTAAGATGGCAGAAGAAAAGAAAAAGGCAGTTAAAAAGATTGAAGAAACCGAACAAAAAGAGGAAATGGTAAAAAAAGAGAAAACAAAAAAAGAAAATGTTGATTCGATGGAGAGTCTGATTGAAAAGGCTGGTGATTCTCTGCTCCCGTATCGCGAGGGCGAGATTGTCGATGCCAAAGTTTTGTCCGTGAGTCGTAACAAAATTTGGGTTGATGTCCAAGGATTATCTTTGGGTTATGTGCCGGAAAAAGAGATAACGCTAAACTCTGATATAAAAGTTGGCGATACGATAACTTCCTATGTTATCTTGCTCGAAGACGAAGATGGTAATGTGGTCTTGTCTTTGAAGCGGGCTGATCGAGAAAAATACTGGAAAGATATGGAAGAGAGATACAAAACTGGTGAGCCAGTCGAGATTACTGTAAACGAGGCTAATAAAGGTGGCTTGATTTCAGAGATCGGTGGAATACCAGGATTTTTGCCTGTTTCTCAGCTTTCCCCTGAGCATTATCCAAGAGTCAGTGGTGGTGATCGCGAAGAGATTCTTTCCAGACTCTCTAAATTGATTGGTGAAAAAATTTATGTCAAAGTAATAAATTGCGATAAAGCAAGCAATAAGTTGATCTTTTCGGAAAAAGCCGTTGACGCTGAAAAATTAGCTTCAAAGATAGAAAAATATAAAGTTGGGGATGCTGTAGAGGGCAAAATTTCTGGTATCGTTGATTTTGGTCTCTTTGTAAAAATTGATCCTTTGGTTGAAGGTTTAGTCCATATTTCTGAGGTTTCTTGGTCAAGAATTTCCGACCTAAATAAGGAATTTAAGGTTGGCGATTCTGTCAAAGTTATGGTGATCGCTATTGATGACGGTCGTCTTTCCTTGTCATTGAAAAAATTAACTCCAGATCCTTGGGTGAAAGCTGCCGGCAAATATAAAGTCGGGGATTTAGTTAAGGGCGAAATCACTAAAATTACTCCATATGGCGCTTTTGTTTCTTTGGATGATCAAATTGATGGTCTTGTTCACGTTTCCGAGCTTTCTGATCAGCACGTGATTGATCCTGGACAGGTTGTTGAGCTGGGCAAAACCTATGAATTTAAAATAATTTCCATCGAGCCAGATATTCATCGTCTGGGCTTAAGCCTCAAAGCGCTTTCTGGCAAAAATAAGGAAGAAAAAAAAGAGAAAGAAGAGGAGACTGTTGAGACAGAAGCTAAAACAGAGAGCAAAAAGGTGAAGAAAGAAACAAAAAAGAGTGTTAAAAAATAAGTGAGCCGGGTAGTGAAAATTCGACAGCTTTTAAAAAATTAGCCTTCGATATGCTCTGCCCGTAGCGAAACACTTTAAAATCTAATTTATTTAATGTGTTAGTAGAAAGCAGTAATTTTAGTCGAATTTCTACTACCCGGGAGGAAAAATGATAATCAGCTATTTAGGCGAAGAAAAATTTAAAATCAAAACTAAAGATGCAGAGATTTTATTAAGCGATGGAAAGATAGAGATCGACGGCTTTGTCATCGATTGCCCTGGCGAATATGAAAGGAAAAACATCTTCGTTGAATCGCCGATAGATAAACCAGCATACAAACTTTTTGTCGAAGAGGTCAAAATGTTGTATCTGGGGAAGGTAAAAAGTTTGACTGATCGTGAGATGGAAGAAATTGACGGAATTGATCTAATTTTTCTTCCAGGCGGTTCTGAGAATTCTATGGATTTGAAAAATGCTCTCGACCTTGCTGCTACACTTGAACCGGGGATAATAATTCCAATGCTTTATGAAAGCATGGAATCTTTGCAAAAAGAAGGAATTGAAGGGGAAATTGTTAAATCAGCAAAGATTGGTAAATCTTCTATACCCGAAGAAGGCAAAATGGTTGTTATTCTCGAGAAGAATAATTAAGACTAGCTTTAAACTTAAATGTCTTCTATCAACAAGTTCATTTCTCACATAAAAGAGGAAAAAAACGACAATTTTCTTTTGATCGCTCATGAACGTCCCGACGGCGATACAATATCTGCTGTTCTATCTTTAAGGTCGATGATCCTTTCTTATAAAAAGAAAGTTCATCCCGCATCTTCGCAAGGTGTGCCTGAAGTTTTCCGTTTTCTTGACGGCTGGAATCATATCAAGGAAGATTTTTTAACTGGTGATTTTCAAACGATTGTTTTGGTTGATAATGGTGATCTGAAAAGGACTGGCTTTATGAGTCGAATTATAGCTGCCAAAAAGGCTGGAACAACGATTGTGAATATTGATCATCATCCAAAAAATGACATCTGGAAATTGGCAAACATTAATATTGTTGACGAAAAAGCTTCTTCTACCTGCGAAATTGTTTACAACATATTTGAGAAAGCTGACATAAAAATAAGTCATCAGGTAGCGACTGCGCTTTTAACGGGAATTTATACTGACACCGGTGGTTTTCAACACGCGACAACAACAGCAAAGACGCTTAAAATTGCCTCTGAGCTCATGAGTATGGGGGCAAAATTGAAAAAAATTTCCGGCAATATCAGCAACTTTAAAAGCATATCGATGCTTAAACTTTGGGGCATAGTATTAAATCGCATGGTATCTAGGTCAGATTTAGGATTAATATATTCGGTTATTACCAGAGATGACATTAAAAAATGCCGGGCCAAAGAAGAAGATCTGGCCGGAGTAGTAAATTTAATTGCAACTATACCTGAAGAGAGGGCTTCGCTCTTGCTATACGAGCTTCCAAATGGTAAAATCAAGGGTAGTTTACGCACAGAAAATAACGAGGTTGATGTTTCTCAAATTGCCTCGCTTTTTGGTGGCGGTGGTCACAAGCGAGCCTCAGGGTTTGAAATAGATGGACGATTGCGGCAGACAAAAGACGGCTGGGAAGTAGTTTAAAAAAACAATTATGCCCGAGTGGTGGAATTGGTAGACACGAAGGACTTAAAATCCTTTGGCCTAAAAAACCGTATCGGTTCGACTCCGATCTCGGGCACCAAAAAAACAGAAGAAATTCTGTTTTTTTGTTTTTTATTATGTTACAATTATTTCAATGATAAAAATTAGATCTGCGATAAAAACTCTGATTGTTTCTTTTGTTTTAGTTGTGGTAGTTGTCGCCGGCTATTTTTATTTACCGGGGGTTTTAGGTGATTCTGTTTTCCCGCTTGAATACGAGGATACGATTAAAAAGTGGTGTAAGGAATACAACGAAGACCCGTTTTTGGTTGCTGGGATAATCATGCAGGAATCTGGGTTTAACCCACAAGCCAAGTCTTATGCTGGTGCAATGGGAATTATGCAAATAATGCCGACTACTGGAATGAGTATCGCCAAGGGTGTCGGGATAACAAATTTTTCAACTGATATGCTTTATAATCCGGAAATTGCGATACAAATGGGGACTTGGCATATCCATGTTTTGAAAGAAAAATATGGTGGTAGCGTGCCGGCTGCACTAGCTGCTTATAATGCCGGAACTGGTAATGCTGACAAGTGGATTAGAATGGGAATTTTGAATGATCTTCCTTACGGCGAAACTCGAAAATATGTTGCTAATGTTCAGGAATATATGCAAGTTTATCACAAACTTTATCAGGATCGCTTGGAGTTGACTGATGAACCAGTGGGCGAACCGGTGCCAATTGTTAAAAAACAGGAAGAACCATCGACTGCTGTTGTTTGGGGGCGAATGTTGAAAGAATTGGTAAACGTCTTTTATAACGTTGAATAGAGATGAAATCGGGTGAATTAAGAGAAAAATTTCTGAAATTCTTTGAGGAGCGGGGTCACAAGGTGATCCCTTCTGCTTCTTTAGTGCCGGAAAACGATCCTTCGGTTCTTTTTACAACCGCCGGAATGCAACAATTTAAAAGATATTATTTATTTCCGGATGAAGCGATCTCTGCGCGAATTACCACCTGTCAGAAATGTTTACGAACTGGTGATATTGATGAAGTTGGCGATGAATCACATTTAACATTTTTCGAGATGTTGGGCAATTTCTCTTTTGGCTATCCTGATAAAGGAGAATCCTATTTTAAAGAAGAAGCGATATCTTATGCCTGGGAGTTTTTAACCGAAATTCTGAAGATCGATAAATCTCGTATTTATGCTACTTATTTTTCTGGTGATAAAAATGTTCCAGAAGATATTATTTCAAAAGAGATTTTGCAAACTATTGATGGTCTTAAAAAAATTAAGCCACAAGGGTTTAAGGATAATTTTTGGTCACTTGGCACCGAGGGCTCACCAGGAGGGCCTACGGTTGAATTTTATGTCGATGGAATCGAGGTCTGGAATTTAGTGTTCAATCATTTCGTTTTTAAAAATGGTGAATACCTTGAGTCCGATCAAAAGGGGGTTGACACCGGAATGGGTCTGGAGAGACTAGCTGCGGTAATTCAAGACAAAAGAGATGTTTATGAAACTGATATTTATGAGCCGATAATTAAGAAAATCGAAGAAATATCAGGTAAAAAATACAATAAAAATAAAAAAGCATTCCGAGTCATTACCGACCATGTGCGAGCTGCAACTGCCTTGATTTCTGATGGAGTGTTGCCATCAAATAAAGATCGCGGGTATGTTCTGCGACGCCTGATTCGCAGGGCAATTATTAAAGGAGAGGAAATTGGAATTAAGAAAAACTTTGTTTCAACATTTTCATACGAAAATTCCGTTTCTAAAGAACTTGAGAGGGAAGAGTCGAAGTTTAGAGAGACACTGGCAGTCGGTCTGAAAGAGTTTGAAAAGTGGTTTTCTTGGCAATCCAAACCCAATAGAAAAATCATTCCAGGGTCTGTTGTCTTTGACCTTTATCAGACATATGGTTTTCCAATTGAACTTACGGAAGAAATTGCACAAGATAGGGGGTTAACAATTGAAAAAAAGGAGTTCGAGAGGAAATTGTCAGAACACCAAGAAAAATCCCGTACGGCGTCAGCCGGGATGTTTAAGGGTGGATTGGCTGATAATAAAGTTGAAACAATGCGACTACATACTGCGGCACATCTACTTTTAGCAGCGTTGCGTCAAGTTTTATCACCGGAGGTTTCGCAAAAAGGTTCAAATATTACTGAAGAGCGATTGCGTTTTGATTTTAATTGGCCGGAAAAATTATCGACTGAACAAATTTCTGAAGTTGAAAAGATTGTCAATGAAAAAATTAGTGATGATTTGCCGGTTAAAATGGAAGAGATGAGCCTAGAAGCGGCGAAACAATCTGGCGCGACCGGCGTTTTTGATGATCGATATGGCGAGAAAGTAAAAGTATACAGTATAGATAAATTCTCCTGTGAAATTTGCGGTGGTCCTCATGTCGAGAGAACTGATGAACTTGGTCATTTCAAAATTATCAAGGAAGAGTCTTCTTCCGCTGGTGTTCGCAGAATCAAAGCGATATTGGAATAGTTCTAAAATTTGCTATAATTTAATAAATGTCTGTTTTTGTAGTGGAGGGATATGGGGCTCTGGAATTTTCGCAAAAAAAATAATTACGCGCTTGCGCTCGATGTTGGGACTGAGTTTGTGAAGGCTCTGATATTTCGCATTGATGACGACCAAGCTTCGGTTATCGGTGTCGGCCGCCAGCGCCAGCGGTTATCCGATATGCAGGGTGGGCGGGTAACTGATATCACTGGTGTGATTTCAAATTGTGAAAAAGCGCTAGATCAGGCAGCGGAAGAAGCCGGTGTTGCACCGACGCAGTGTGTCGTTGGTATCGCCGGTGAGCTGGTAAAAGGAACGACGACAACGGTTCACTATCAGCGCCCGGCGCCAAAATCAAAAGTTACTGTAGCGGAATTGAAAACAATAATTACTGAAGTTCAAAAGAAAGCTTTTGAAAAAACTAGAGCTAATCTAGCCTGGGAGACAGGATATTCCGAGATTGATGTTCGGCTTGTTAATAGCGCAGTAGTTGATGTCAAAATCGATGGATATAAGGTTACAAATCCAGTTGGTTTTCAAGGTCGCGATGTTTCTGTCGGGATATTCAATGCCTTTGCACCAGTTGTCCATTTAGGAGCGCTTCAAACCATTACCGAAGGTCTTGGTCTTGATCTATTAGGAGTAGTTGCTGAGCCGTATGCGGTCGCCCGAAGCATGGGTATGGAGGAGTCAGTGGAGTTTTCAGCAGTATTTATCGACATTGGTGGTGGAACGACTGATATCGCTGTTGTTAGTAACGGTGGCGTTGAAGGTACAAAGATGTTTGCTCTTGGTGGCCGAGTCTTTACCAAGCGGATTGCCAATGATTTTGGCTTATCATTCCAAGAAGCGGAGAAGATGAAGTTGATGTATTCAAATGAAGAAATTGATAAAAAACAACAAGAAAAAATAGTTAAATCTTTGGATGGAGATTGTCAGGTTTGGCTCTCCGGGGTACAATTAGCACTGGAGGAGTTTTCAGGGATTGATCTTTTACCATCAAGAATTCTTCTTTGCGGTGGTGGCTCAATGTTACCGGATATAAAAAAATTACTTGAAGATTCTGATTGGGTAGAAGATCTGCCATTTGCCAAGAAGCCGAAGGTCAGTTTTATCCACCCCAGAGATGTTGCAAATGTTATTGACGAAACACAAAGTCTTGATGATGCTCAAGATATCACTCCGATGGCCCTTGCTAATATGGCTATCGATCTTGCTGGTACTCCATCTGTTATTACCGGCGCAATGGATAAAATAGTTGATTCTTTAAAGGAATAGAAATATGTCGAAGTTGATTTATCTTGAACCCGATGAAGAGATAACTGATGTTATCGATAAAATAAGTAAAGCGGACGATGATGCTGTCTCTTTGGTCATTCCAAGAGGTTCAACTTTAGCTAACAGTATTGTAAACCTGAAACTACTGGGCAAACGTAGTAAGAAGTTGAGTAAAGAAGTTTTTTTGGTCACCAATGATAAGATTGCCCGAAACTTGGCTTCCCAAATTGGGTTTCCGGTTTTCGCTTCGGTAAACGAGGCAAAATCTGGAGTAGTAGCCAAAGTGCCGGAAGAAAAGAAACTGGAAAAAGTGCTGGAACCTCAAAGCTCAGAAACCGATAATATTGAAGAAATTGATGGAATTAAAGTCCACAAATATGATAAGGATGCTGAAGATAAATTAGAAGATAGCGCGCCAGAGGTTGAAGAACCAATAATAGAAGATACCGTGACAACTGACCATGATTCTGGTGTTGAACCTGAAGTGATAGAAGCAGTTCAGGATTTAGAAAAAGATGAGCCAGAAGAGCCAAAAGTAGAAAGAAAAGAGATGAGCACAGAAACAATTAAACCAAATGATTTCAAGCTAGAAAAGAAAAAGACAGAAAGAATCGGAATTGCTGGTGATGTTGGCCGTCCCGGTGGCTCACTGTTTGGAGAAATTAGAGACAAAAAAACTCGAAGAAAAAAGAAAATTATTATTACGGTGGCAATTGCCTTTGTGGTATTAGCTTTTGCTCTATATATTCTAATACCCACCGCAAAGATCGTAATCGCCGTGGTCTCTGAGCCTTTTTCTTCCGAGGCCAACATAAATGTGAGCAAAGATATTAGTGAAATTGATTTCGAAAATTCTACCATCCCGGGTAATTTTATTGAAAAAGAGGAGAAGCTTTCAAAGACTTTTTCTGCCACTGGTGAGAAAAATGTTGGAGCGAAATCTAAAGGGAAAATTACTGTTTACAATAATTGGGACCAGCAACCGATCAGTCTAGCCGCCGGTACGACATTTGCTTCTTCCAGCGGAATAAATTTTGTCTCAACATCAGCTGTTACTGTGCCGGGGGCTCAGGTTGGTTTGCAGGGGGGTCAGTTTGTAATCACCGCTTCCGGTACTGCCGATGTCAATGTCGAAGCAGCGGAGGTTGGCGAACAAGGTAATATTGGGCCGTCAGATTTTACTATTACCTCAATTCCCAAAATTCAACAATCAAAGATTTATGGTAAAAGCGCAAATTCAATGTCAGGTGGCACTAACCAGATAGTAAAGGTTGTTGCTAAAAGTGACATATCTGACGCTAAAACTGCCACCGAGAACGAACTTAAAGAAACAGCAACGAACAAAATCAATGAGGATCTGGGAGATAGCTATAAACTGTTAGAATCTGCCCTGACATTCGAAGTGCTCTCTGAGAATTCTGACAGGAAAGAGGGTGATCAAGCAGACACCTTTAATTATGAGTTAAAATTCAAAGTTAGAGCGTTAGCATTTTCAGAAGAAGACTTTAGAAATATGTTAGTTAAAAATGCAGAGGAACAATTACCCGAGGATCAAGAGATTGTTTCTGATGAAGTCGAGGATATAAATTATGAGGTTGTCAGTAGTGATATCGCTAGTGGAAAAATCGAATTAAAAGGCAAGTTTGAGGGATATATTGCTAATAAGTATGATAATGACATTATAAAGAGTGATACAAGAGGAAAATCAATAACGGCAGCGAGGAAAAAAATAACTTCCTATGACAAGGTATTGTCTGTTGACATAAATACCTTCCCTCGTTTTATCCATTCGATTCCCTATATTACGCGAAATATTACGATCGAATATAACTATGGTAAAGAGTGATGTACCTAGGCGTTGATTGGGGTAGTAAGATGATTGGCCTAGCCGTTGGCAGTGAGATACCCTACGAATTGGCGACGATTAGAAATGACAAAGGAGCAATTGAAAAGATTGCCCAGCTTTGTGTGCAGGAGAAAATTGAAAGAATCGTTATTGGCATGCCGGTATTGGAAAGTGGCGACAAAGGGAACCTCGCTGATAAAGTTGAATATTTCGGCCGTCAGCTAAAAGAGAAAACAAATTTGCCGATATATTTTGAGCCAGAAAATTTGACCACGCAAACTGCATTGGAGCTTCTCAAAGAAGAGGGCATGAGGCCGGATGATATTGAAAAGAAAGTTGATCAGACCGCAGCGAGGTTAATTTTGGAGCAGTATATTGCAAATATTGAGGAGGACATATCGCAAGAGGCACTATAAAAACAGCGCTGCTAATACTTCTCCTGTTGTTTATTTTTTCTATTGGTGGGTTTTTGTTCTATTTCAAAAATGAGATAGGCAAAGCTACTGGAAGTGGTAAAATTGTTCAAGTCGAAATTGAAAAAGGCGAAAGTGTTTCAAGTATTTCTAAAAAGTTAGAATCTAAGGGTTTAGTAAATTCCTCGGTAATTTTTTATTTGTATGAGCGAATAAAGGATAAAAAAATTGTTGCCGGTAAATATCTGATCCCTGATAATTTGACTCTGGTTGAGATAGCAAATGTTTTGGAGAAAGGCGAGAGACAGGTCCGCAGAATTACGATTCCTGAGGGCTGGAGAATGGAGCAGATGGCTACATATTTGGAAGCAAATACCGGTATTTTAGCTCTAGACTTTTTACAGGAAGCCCAAGGGAAAGAAGGTAAACTTTTCCCTGATACTTACGAATTAATGGATCAACCTACCGCCAAGGAAGTAATTAAAAAGATGGACGACAATTATCTTTTCAGGATTTCAGAATTGTTGCCGACAGATGATCAGCTTGTGTTAGCCTCAATAGTTGAACGTGAGGCAGCTAGTGATTCTGAAAGAGCCGATATTGCTGGAGTTTTTGCCAATAGATTAAAAATTGGTATGAAACTAGAAGCCGATCCGACAGTCCAATATCAAAAAGATTCTAATAATTATCCTCAGATTGGTTTGATTTCTTACGATTTTTGGCAAAAACTAGCTATTGGTGACCTGCGAGGAGTCCAGGGGCCGTATAATACCTATCTGCATTCTGGTTTGCCACCGAGCCCGATTTGCAATCCAGGTTTAGCCAGTATTGAAGCAGCAGTAAATCCCGCTCAACATGATTACTATTATTTCCTTCATGGCTCTGATGGCAATATTTATTTCTCAAAAAACGAGGCAGAACACAATCGCAAAAAGGCGGAGTATTTATAAATGTCTAAAGTCATCGAAATCAAGGGCCTAAAGAAGCACTTTGGTAAAGTCCGGGCAGTTGACGGGATTGATTTATCCGTAGAAAAAGGTGAGATATTTGGGTTCTTGGGTCCCAATGGTGCTGGTAAAACGACAACAATTCGCTTGATGCTGGATTTTATCCGGCCAACTTCGGGCGAGGTGAAAATTCTTGGTCAAAATCCCCAAAATAATGCTGAGAAGCTTCACTCAAAGATTAGCTTCCTACCCGGGAGAGCTAGACTTTATGATAATTGGACTGGAGAAGAGCATATTTCATTCATCGCTAGTTTTGGTGGTAGTACGGAGCTTGCGAAAAAAATTGCTAGTGATTTAGACCTTGATACCAAGAGAAAATTTAAAAATCTCTCTTCCGGTAATAAGCAAAAACTTTCTTTGGTTTTAGCACTAATGAAAAAACCGGAGCTATTGATATTAGATGAGCCGACAAATGCTCTTGATCCGCTGCTACAGAACCAGGTTCATAGAACTCTGCGGGAGTTTCAAAAAGAAGGGATGACAGTTTTTATGTCTTCTCATAATCTTTCGGAAGTTGATCAAACCTGTAGCCGAGTAGCGATAATCAAGAGTGGCAAAATTGTTAGTGAAGAGAGCATTAAAAGCCTAAAGGAAAAGCGGACCCACATGGTTGCGGTAAGATTTGCTGAAAAAGTTGCTAAAGAGGCGATAAAATCTGCTTGTGTCAAAAAGATTGAGGAGATTGATTCGAGCCTTCTGATTACCTGTAAGGGGGAAATTGATCCATTAATTAAAGAGTTAGCGAAATATAGGGTCAAGGAGATTGAGATCTCTCATGCGACTCTTGAAGAAATATTTCTAGAATTTTATCAAAAATAATATGTGGCCAATAATTAAACGCACAATTAAAGACAGAAAAATTGTTTTCCTGATCTATATCATTGCCGCCAGCGCTTTTTTCTTGATGCATGTCAGTGTTTTCCCCTCATTTAAAGATCAGCAAATTGATATTGCGCAACTGATGCAATCAATGCCCCAAGGATTTATTGAAGCTTTTGGCCTAGAGGACTACGACATGTCAAAATTTGAAAATTACATTGCTGGCGAAGAGTTCTCACTTATCTGGCCGTTGATGCTTTTGATTATGTCAATTTCTTTTGCTGGCGGAGCGATTGCTAGTGAAATTGAAAAAGGAACTATTGAAGTTTTGCTCTCTCAGCCGATTTCTCGATCAAAGCTCTATATTTCGCGTTACATTTCGGGGGTCATAATGATTTTCGGTTTTATAATAATAACCATGGGGCTTTTAATTGCAATGGCAGCCGCTTTTGGTATTGATCTTAAGCTGAATCATTATCCGGCGTTATCGCTGGTTGCCTTCCTGTTTGCTTGGGCGATTTACTCTATCGCAATGTTTTTGTCGGCGGTTTTTTCCGATCGCGGCAAAGTCTATTTCATCTCTGCTGCCCTCTTGTTTGTTATGTATGCGCTTAATATTCTTGCTCGCTTGAAGGAGAGTCTGCATGATTTACGCTATTTTTCCTTCTTCCATTATTATGTACCGAATGATCTTTTAATACGAAATCAGATTGATAAATATTCGGTAATTGTCTTTATCTCTGTTGCAGTCGTTTTCTCAATCGCCGGATTTATTGCATTTAATCGACGAGATATTTCGACATAATTTAAAAGGAGGACAATGACCACAGTTTGGAAGATTGTTATTGCAATAGTAGTAACTTTAGTCGTAGTCGGT
>Ga0265297_10006726_pt1 | contig 16436 bp, 17 predicted proteins | sample Munlanlwell13791_FD_192502 | JGI IMG/M metagenome (GOLD analysis project Ga0265297, IMG submission 192502) | Leachate microbial communities from a municipal landfill in Southern Ontario, Canada - Leachate well 137-91 | ecosystem: Engineered > Solid waste > Landfill > Unclassified | place... | reverse complement strand
GGAATAAATAAAAGACTAGCAGGATTGATGTTGAATATAATGAATCATCTTGATGTAATTCGAGTTACTGGTAAACAGAAAAATGCTTATTTATATGAAATATGTAAATAAAAAAAAGGACCTTTTGGGTCCAAAGGACCTTTTGAGTCCAAAGGACCTTTTGGGTCCAAAGGACCTTTTGGGTCCAAAGGACCTTTTGGGTCCTTAATATATTTTAATCCTATAAATTTTCGTAGAAAACTTTAAAAGCTTTATAAGTCATATAGATATCCGCTTTACTTGCAAGTTCATAAGGTGCATGCATTGATAGCAATGGTACCCCTGCATCAAGTACATTGATGCCAAGTTGAGCTGCAAATTTCGCGATAGTGCCTCCACCGCCAACATCTATTTTACCAAGTTCGGCTATCTGCCATACTATATCTTCGCTTTGATCGAAAAGCTTGGTAACTGAGTTTACAAATTCAGCATTAGCATCACTTGCTCCTCCTTTACCGCCTGAACCTGTATATTTGCATATCGCGATTCCTCTGTTAATATATGCAGAATTATTTGCTTCGAAAACAGCCTTATGATTCGGGTCAAAAGCAGCTGTTACATCTGCAGAAAGCATTACAGATTCTCTTAAGATATTTTTTATATTGTGATATTGTTTTTCTTTGGTTTCCGTAACATCAAGTAATTCAGATATAAGCTCTGTTACATATGTTATTGTATCACATTGAGCTCCTGTATTGCCATTTGATCCTATCTCCTCTTTGTCAGAGAAGTAACAATAACAGGTTTTATCATTTATGGAGTTGCTAGCTTCGAAAAATGCCATGAGTGATGTATATGCACATACTCTGTCATCATGTCCATAAGATCCTACAAAGGATTTATCTATACCTACATCTCTTGCTTTAATAGCTGGTACAACCTCTAATTCAGCATTTATGAAGTCTTTCTCCGTTATACCATATTTGTTATTAAGTAGCTGCAAAATCGTCGCTTTAACCTTGTCAGAGACCTCTGTGTCGACATTAGGGACAGAACCCATCAGAAGGTTAAGGCTTTCTCCTGGAATTGCTTCCTTTAATGGAAGTTTATTCTGTTCAGCTGCAAGATGAGGAAGTAAATCGGGAATAACGAAAACAGGATCAGTATCATTCTCACCTATCGTAACTTCAATTTCCGTGCCATCGCTCTTATAAATGATACCATGGAGAGCCAAAGGAATTGTTACCCACTGATATTTTCTGACTCCGCCATAGTAATGAGTCTTAAGAAAACCAAGTTCTGTGTCTTCAAATATTGGGAGAGGTTTCAAATCCAGTCTAGGAGCATCTATATGAGAACCAATAATCTTAATTCCTTGGGAAATTCCTTCTTTACCGATTGTAATCAGCATGACAGCTTTGTTGTTTTCAATATAATAAAGTTTATCTCCTGGGTGAAGGTGCTGTCCATTTTTATATGCGCTTTTTAGTGACATAAAACTATTTTCCTTTGACAAACAAAGGTTGTGTATGAATTTTACACATTCTCTCTCAGTTTTACATTGGTTTAAAAATTCCTTATATCCTTCGGAAAACTGATTAATTGCAGTAACCTGATCTTCGGAAATTTCCTTCCAAACATTTTTTCTTTCATAAAAAAGTAAATCTTTAACATCCTTATTCTCTACCATTTTATACCTCTATTCGCATTTTTTGTTATGGCAGCAGGAATTACAAGTATATTCATCCTCAGTTACCTGTTCCCCGATACTCTTTTTATAGTTATTAATTGCTGCTTTAATAGCTTCTTCAGCAAGAACAGAACAATGAACTTTAACCGGAGGAAGACCATCAAGCGCTTCCATAACAGCTTTGTTAGTTAGAGATAAAGCATCTTCTATGCTTTTACCTTTAACAAGTTCCGTAGCCATGCTGCTTGTAGCAATTGCTGCTCCACAGCCAAAGGTCTTAAAACTTACATTCTTTATAACATTGTCTTCTATTTTCATATATATTTTCATAATATCCCCGCATTTGGCATTACCCACTTCACCTACAGCATTAGCATCAGCAAGTTCTCCCACATTGCGCGGATTTGAAAAATGATCCATTACTTTATTGCTATACATAAATTCGTTCTCCTTTCATTCTATATATTATAACATATATGTATTTATATTAATTAACTATCCCTGTTCTTTTACAAAAGTTTCATATAGAGGAGACATCTGTCTGAGCCTGTCAACAACTTGGGCTATGGAATCAACGATATAATCGACATCCTCCATGCTGCTGTCTCTTCCAAAAGTCAGTCTTAAAGAGCCATGTGCAATCTCATGAGGCAGACCTAAAGCTAAAAGCACATGTGAAGGATCAAGTGAACCAGATGTACATGCTGATCCGGACGAAGCTGAAATGCCTTTGAAGTCAAGCATAAGTATAAGGGCTTCCCCTTCTATAAATCTAAAACAGAAATTAATATTATTTACAAGCCTTTGTGACGGATCACCATTGTATATAATATAGGGTATCTTCTGTTCAATTCCCCTTTTAACAGCATCCCTGATTTTTTTAATATGGTTATTATTATAATCCATATTTTCCAATGACAATTTCAGTGCTTCAGCTAAACCAATTATTCCGGAAATATTCTCAGTGGCTGCTCTTCTTGTTCTTTCCTGTCCTCCTCCATGAAAAAGATTGTCAATCATTATACCTCTTCTGATATAAAGAGCTCCAACACCTTTTGGACCGTAGAATTTGTGTGCTGATATAGACATTAGGTCAATATTCATTTCTTTGACATCAATTGGAATTGTACCTGCAGCCTGAACAGCATCTGTATGAAATATTATGTTATTTTTCCTTGCAATACTACCAATCTCAGCAATAGGCTGTATAGTTCCGATTTCATTATTAGCAAACATCACAGAAATTAAAATAGTATCTTTACGTATTTCTTTTTCAATTTTTAATGGATCAATGATACCGTTTTTTTCAACAGGTACAACTGTTATCTCATAACCTTGCTTTTTCATATATAGGAATGTATCAAGCACAGCATGATGTTCAATGTTTGATGTAATAATATGTTTTCCCTTATTTTTATTAAATGCACATACTCCTTTTATTGCCCAATTATCACTTTCAGTACCACATGAAGTAAAATAAATCTCACTGTTTTTACAATTAAAGCAAGAAGCCACAATATCTCTTGCTTCTTCAATGGCTCTTTTACTCTCTCTGCCAATTGTGTATATTGAGGAAGGATTTCCATAATAATCCCTCATGTAGGGCATCATTTTTTTTAGAACAGCTTCATCAAGCTGTGTTGTAGCTGCATGGTCTAAATATATCTGCTTCATATAAATCTCCTGTTTCTATTTCTTATTAGTATTATCTTCCTTATCTTTTACATCTGATTTATCAGCTGGAGTATTTCTGAATATTAAGAAATATACAATCAGTAAAGCAATATATGCAAAAAGAAATACATCTTTATAAAAATCAAATATCATAAGATTCAGAATCACAAAAACGAAGAGCACGAGATATACCCATGCTAAAATTCTTTTTAATATTACTTTCTTTTTTTCATCCATTCTGTAAGTTTCCCTTCATCACCATTCTGTGTCGGTTTATAGTATATCCTGTTCTTTATTATATCAGGCAGATACTGCTGTTCAACATAATTTCCCTCATAGTTATGTGCATATTTGTAACCGATTGAATAACCATGTTCCTTCATTTCATCAACAGGTGCATTTCTAAGCCACATTGGGATTTCACCTGTATCCATGTTTTTTACATCCTCCATTATATTAAAAATAGCTGCAGAACATGAATTTGATTTTTCTGATACAGCGACGTACGCAGCAGCTTCAGCTAATATCAACGCAGATTCGGGCATTCCTATCATTCTTACTGCTTCTGCAGCTGATTGTGCAACAACTAATGCGTTTGGATTTGCGAGCCCGACATCTTCAGCAGCGCATATAACGATTCTTCTGGCAATAAAATTAATGTCTTCACCTGCTACAAGTGCTTTTCCAAGATAGAATAATGCTCCGTCTGGGGAAGATCCTCTCATTGACTTAATAAATGCGCTTATATTGTCATAATGTTCTTCTCCAGATTTATCAAATCGTATTGCATTGTTCTGTATACATTCCTTAAGGACTTCATTTGTGATATATATTTTCCCTGATTTATCGCATTTGGTAGTCTGTACAGCAAGTTCAAGAGCATTAAGAGCAATTCTTGCATCACCTGAACATGAAGAGGAAAGTTTCATAAGAGTCTCGTCTGGAATCTCTACATCATATTCTCCAAGACCTCTTTCCCTATCAGATAATGCATTTTTTAAAATAGAATAAATATCTTCATTAGTAAGAGGATTTAACATGAATATTGTGGAACGTGATATTAAAGCTTTGTTAACCTCAAAATACGGATTTTCTGTAGTTGCACCTATAAGCACAATTGTTCCATTCTCAACATGAGGCAGTAACGAATCCTGCTGTGCTTTGTTGAACCTGTGTATTTCATCAAGAAATAATACAGTACGCCCATTTGGATTTATAAATTGATTCTTTGTATCAGTTACAATTTGTTTAATATCTGCAATTCCGCATGTAACAGCATTCAAGGAAACGAACATGGATTTTGTAATATTAGCTATTATTCGTGCAAGAGCTGTTTTGCCTGTTCCCGGAGGACCGAAAAAAATCAGCGAATGAAGATTGTCAGCTTCAATTAGCCTTCTTAAAAGTTTTTTTTCTCCGACTATATGCTTTTGTCCTACAAACTCATCCAGTGATCTTGGACTCATTCTGTAAGCTAGAGGTTCATTTCTCATTTATATAATGGAAACCTGTTTATCAATGTCTTGACTTTTTCAATGGCTTCAACTCTATAATTATCATAATCTGTAAGTGTTCTATATATAATATGGGCAATTTCCTTCATCTCTGCAACTCCCATACCTCTTGTCGTTACTGCAGGTGTTCCAAGCCTGATTCCGCTTGTTACAGTAGGTTTTTGAGTGTCATATGGTATCCCATTTTTGTTGCATGTAATTTGCACTGTATCAAGCATGTTCTGGGCATCTTTGCCGGTAATGTTTATGCTTCTAAGATCAGCAAGCATAAGATGATTATCAGTACCCTTTGTTACAATATCAATACCTTCATTCATAAGAGCACTGCATAATGCTTTTGAATTTGTAATAATATTCTGCTGATACTGTTTAAATTCATCAGACAATGCTTCTTTAAAACTTACCGCCTTTGCTGCAATTATATGCATAAGAGGACCCCCCTGTGTACCTGGGAATATTGCACTATCAATTGCTTTTTTATGTTTTTCCTTACAGAGTATAAGTCCTCCTCTTGGTCCTCTTAGTGTTTTATGAGTTGTTGTTGTTACAAAATCTGCATAGGGGACGGGATTCTGATGAAAGCCTGCAGCTACTAGGCCGGCTATGTGAGCCATGTCAACCATTAGATAAGAATCTGTCTCATCAGCAATTTCCTTAAACTTTGAAAAATCGATAGCTCTTGAATATGCAGAAGCTCCTGCAAGTATAAGTTTGGGTTTATGCTCATGAGCAAGCTTTCTTATCTCATCATAGTCAAGCATTGAGGTTTCTCTATCGACTCCATATGAAACTATATTAAAATAACTTCCTGATATGTTTTTTGCCATTCCATGCGAAAGATGTCCTCCGCAGGAAAGATCGAGACTTAAAACGGTATCATTCGGTTTAAGTGCAGCAAAAAATACTGCAAGATTAGCATTTGCTCCCGAATGAGGCTGTACATTAGCATGATCTGCTCCGAAAAGTTCACAAGCATACTTGATTGCAAGTTCTTCAACTATATCAACATATTCGCAGCCTCCATAATATCTTCTGTTAGGATAACCTTCTGCATATTTATTTGTTAAGGGAGTACCCATTGCATCCATAACAGCTTCACTTATAAAATTTTCGGAAGCTATGAGCTCGATATTGTTTTTCTGTCTGTTTATTTCGGATTGGATTGCATCTGCCAGTTCTCTATCTATCTTGCGAATAGAATCTAATTTGTACATAAATATTCTCCATTTCAATTATTCAACAAAATTTATTATATCATCTTTCATTTGCGGATAATATATTAAAAAAATCTTGAGTTCCTTTTTTGTGATTTTCCGTTTCATCAGCATATCCGGTCTGTTGAGCAAAGTAAGGTATATACTTTGAGCCAATCTAAACTCATCTATATTCTTATGATGTCCGGAAAGCAGCACTGAAGGAACACTGAGCTCATTGTATATTTCAGGTCTTGTGTATTGATGACATTCTAAGAGATTATCAGTATGAGATTCATCAATAAAACTCTGAGGTTGTGGAAGAACATTGTCGACAAGCCTGCTTATACAGTCAATAAGAATCATTGCAGGTATCTCCCCTCCCGAAACTACATAATCTCCACAAGATATTTCCTCATCTACAAGCATATCAATTATTCGCTGATCTATACCTTCATAATGACCGCAAAGTATATTGATATTACGAATCTTTGATAGTTCCATTGCTCTGTTTTGTGTCAGAACTGTGCCTTTCGGAGACATATATATCGTATGTGCTTTTGGAACGCTTTTAATAGCATCAAAAACAGGCTGACACATCATGAGCATTCCGAAACCTCCGCCGTAAGGATAGTCATCAACTTTCTTATGCTTATCCTCAGAGTAATCACGTATATTTACTGTATTGATATTTAGTATGCCTTTGTTTTTTGCAATTCCCAGTATTCCGTAGTCAAGTGCTTTGAACATATCTGGAAAAAGAGTAAAAATATTAAATGTATTCATTATCTAAAAGACCTTTTGGTATTAAGATATTAATTCTTTTTTTAGAAATATCAATATTCAATACTGCTGTTTTAATAGCTGGCAGTAAAATCTGCTGTTTGTATTTACCATTCATGCCATCAATTACATAAACATCATTACTGCCTGTCTCAATAATATCCGTTATTATTCCTATTAGAAAATCATCTTCATAAACATCACAACCAATAATATCTGACATATAGTAAGAATCTTTTTCTAAAGGTGCAGCTTCTTCCCTTCTAATGGAAATAAATTCACCTATGAAACTCTCTGCATTTGTCCTGTCATTAACATTTTCAAGTTTTATAGCTATAAGGCTATTTATAAACCTGACTGATTGGATATTATATTGAGTGTTGTTAATTATTACATGTTTTAAAGAATGGAAATTAGATGCATCACGGGTTATAGGAAAGATTTTTAACTCTCCGTTTAATCCATGAGCACCTATTATTTTCCCTATATCCAATAAACTATTCAATTAAAGCACATCCACTGTTACTCTTTTTCTTAGTTTGATTGCATAAGCTTTAAGTACTTTTCTGATTGCTGTTATAGTGTTTCCATTTTTGCCGATAATCCTGCCTACATCATTTGGTGAGGCTGATATCTTAAAAACGGTGTTTCCATCTTTATCCTCTTCTTCAGTAATATTAACCTGATCTTTTTCATCGACAAGAGCAAAAACGATGGTTTCGAGTAATTCCTTCATTCAGTATTCCTCCGTTAAGCAGTATGCTTCTTTATCAATGATCTGACTGTTTCAGTACATTGTGCTCCTTTTGCCATCCAGGCATTAGCTTTATCCATGTCTATTTCAAACTTGGTTGGATTTGCAAGAGGGTCATACATGCCAATTTCTTCAATGAATCTTCCATCTCTTGGATATCTCGAATCTGCTACTACTACTCTGTAATATGGATTCTTCTTTGCACCCATTCTTTTTAATCTGATTTTTACCATTTCTATATCCTCCGTTTTGTATTTATTCAAAAAGGCATTTTTAATCCTTTGAATTTCTTTCCCTTCATTCCAGTCATTTTTTTCATCATTATCTTCATATCTTCGAAACTTTTAAGCATTCTGTTTACATCTGTAACTGTTGTTCCGCTTCCATATGCTATTCTTTTTCTTCTCTTGGCATCTAGTAATTTCGGATTTTTACGTTCTTTAGCTGTCATTGACTGAATAATCGCTTTTGTCCTCGAAATCTGTTTCTCATCCACTTTGACATCCTTAAGAGACGCTCCGCCTGGAATCATATTAAGTAAATCCTGCATATTTCCCATATCTTTAAACTGCTCAAGCTGATCTAAATAATCCTGAAGAGTAAATGAGGAAGTAGCCATCTTTTTTTCCAACTCAATTGCTTTTTTCTCATCAAAGTTTTGTTGTGCTTTCTCTATCAGTGAAAGAACATCACCCATGCCTAAAATACGTGATGCCATTCTATCGGGATGAAATGGTTCAAGATCGCTCATTTTTTCTCCGACAGATGCGAACTTAATTGGTTTGTTAACTATTTTCTTGATAGATAATGCAGCTCCTCCTCTTGTATCTCCATCAAGTTTTGTAAGGATTATTCCAGACAAATGAAGCTTGGAACTGAATCCTTCTGCAATATTGACAGCATCCTGTCCTGTCATTGCATCTACTACAAGCAGTGTCTCATCAGGATTTATGGTCTTTTGAAGAGCTTGAATCTCATTCATCATTTCTTCATCAATGTGAAGACGGCCTGCTGTATCAAAAATTAAAATCTCAGTCATATTTTTTCTTGCTTGATCAATTGCATTTTTTGCAATTTCTATAACATCATTATTGTTTTTTTCGCTATATACAGGAATATCTAGCTGCTTACCTAAAATAATAAGCTGATCAATTGCTGCAGGTCGATATACATCACATGCTACAAACATTACTTTTTTGTTCTGTTTTTTCAACATATTACCTAACTTGCCACATGCAGTAGTTTTTCCAGAACCTTGCAGACCACATAACATATATTTGTTAGGTGTGTTTGATGAAACTATAAGTTTCTCGTTTTTGCTACCCAATAGAGAAATCAATTCTTCATGAACAATCTTAATAACCTGCTGTCCTGGTGTAAGACTCTCCAATACTTCCTTATTTAAAGCTTTTTCCGAAATAACCGAAACAAAATCCTTAACTATCTTATAATTTACATCAGCTGATAACAGAGCGAGTCTTATTTCACGGGAAATGTTCTTTACATCATTTTCTGTTATTCGTCCGCTATTCCTAAGATTTTTAATTATTGCGCTAAGTTTCTCACTTAAGCCTTCAAATATTGCCATTTAATTCTCCACTATCTCATGCAGTACTGTTAAAGCTTCATCAATTCTATCTTCAAGAATCATAGACTTAATTCTATTTTCATTCTCTCTGTTAATTAAGAGTTTTGAGTAAATTGCTAGTTTTTCTTCATAATCTTCTAACAGGTTCAAAGAACGTTTAATAATATCATGCGCTGCCTGACGTGTAATGCCCATTTTTTCAGATATTTCATATAAAGAGCAATCTTCATAAAGATATAGGCAAAGTGTATCGAATTGCTTCTTAGTAAGTAATGAACCATATATATCTGCTAATATCCCTGCTCTGCTGTAATTATCCATAAACACCTGTAAAGTAATAATACTTGACACATAATACAGCATAATTGAAATCTTGTCAATAAAAAAGAAGCAGAGCTTCTTTTAAATTAAGTGTTATTAAGATATTTATATAAATGTAATTGTTAATGCTAATGTTTACGGTACAGGAGTTATTGGAATCTTTATTTCCTGACCTGCAAAAATCATATTAACATCTGCTATTTCATTTAGTCCTGCAATTACTTCAACAAATATTGCTGTATTTGGATAATTCAGACTATATACATCGTTATAATATGCAGCTATCTGATTCAAACTAGTGTGATCGGTCGTAACCTTGACTTTATGAATTATGTATTGTGTTTCCATCGTTGGTTCAGGTGATTCTGACGGCTCTTCTGAAGGAGTAAGTTCAGGTGTAGGAGTCGGTGAAGGAGATTCTACAACAATTGGCGAATAAGTGCTTGAAGGTGTAGGAGATTCTTCTGAAGTCCTTTTATTGAATATCAATTTAAGCAGATTTACCATTCCTATAATAATTCCTGCCATCACAGCTAATACAACAATAATGCTTACTGCTCTTTTTATATATATTGAAGTTCTTCTCTTCCTGCTTTCGCTTTTACTTAATTTTATTGAATCAAATGATGAAGCTTTTGCTGATTTTGCTTTTTTATCAGTAAATACGACATCTTCAGTAGTCTCATCCCAGAAACTTTCTTTTTTTGCCGGTTTTCCTTCAAACTTAATCTGCTGTATTGGAGCAGTATATGATTTTTGTATCTCTTCTACAGGTATCTCCTGAGTATTAATTTCACTTCTCATGAGTGTTCTTGATTTATCCTGAATAAGTTTAACAAGTATTACTGTTACTGAAAATTCTTCGTTGTTATTGGAAGTGTAAAGTGAACTGATATTCTGAGCGATAGCTTCAGCAGAATCATATGTATTAATACGGTCAAGAATGTCTTCTGATGAAACCGCTTTGGCAATGGTTTCTGACAATAATATTATCAAATCATTAGTTTTCAATGCAGGAAGCTGAGCTGTCTTTATTCTGATGTTATCATCATCTGGAAAAACCTTAACTATATTCCCTCCAGAAATATACATCGCAGAATCTGTATCAGTAACTGCTAAAAGACCCTTATCATATGATATGACAGCTGCACTAACCTGTCTGCTCATTGGCGGTATTTCCCCTGATGCCTCAAGGTTGTCAAGATAAGTAACTGTAGTAGAAATGTATTCTTCAAAATCAGAAAATTTGGTTTCAACATCAGAATCTTTGTATTTCTTAGTATAGCGTCTGATTTCACGCATTAAAGATACATCTGATTTTGAATCGCTGGTTTCCATATTTTCATCTATTAAGAATACAAAGTCGGTATCAGCATACTCCATTATGACTTCTTTGCTGTCGTAATTAAGAGTGTTTACAACTTTTCCGTTAACATATGCTCTAAGATCAGTTTCTTTTTTGTTATTACAGGTAATGTTTGCGGTATTGAGTAATATTTTTCCCATTGTTCCACCTTTTTGTGTTTTGCTCAAGTTGAATTTTAACATTCATGACATTAAAAATCAATCTTTATTACCTTTAATGTACGTATTTTCAAAAATCTTAATGAAAGATATCAAATCATTTTCATCTGTGTCAGTAGTATTTAATATTATGTCACCAATTTCTAAATAGTTTTCCCATTTCATCTGCATGTTAATTCTATCTACTGCCTGATCTTTGTTTATGCTATATCTTTTTGTTAAGCGTGCTATCTGAATTTCTTTTGAAGCAACTGTTACGATAATGATATCAGCTGTATTAATAAATCCTTTTTCAACTGGAACAGGAACATCGAGAACAATATTCCTGTTCTTATTATCATTTATAAAAGCATTTATCTGATGAATAACATACTTATGCGTAATTAAATTAAGTTTTTCGAGTAATTCTGGATTATGCATTACTGTTTTAAGAATATTCTTTTTATCAAGAGTATTAAACTCTTTGAGTATTTCCTGCTGCATATTATGATTTTCAGTAAAAAGAAGATTATATGCTTTATCTGCATCAAAAATCAAATAACCGTTTTTTTTAAATATATTAGATAATGTACTCTTTCCGGTTGCTGTCTGACCGGTTATACCAATAATCATAATTTATCCTTTCAACAATGAATCCTGAACGGATATTTCTATATCAAGAGGCACTAACAGATTAAAATTATTTTCCATTGAATCAAGCAGCAATTGCTTTACCTGCGGAATTTCCTGATTATGTGTTTCGATAACAAGCTCATCATGAACTTGCAGTATAAGGCGAGATTTCAATTTCATTTGCTTAAGTTGCATATATACTCTTATCATAGCAATCTTAATTATATCCGCTGCTGTTCCCTGTATAGGAGCATTTAAAGCTACTCTTTTTCCGAATTCCCTAACAGTAAATTTCGGTGAGCTTAGTTCCGGAAGATATCTTCTTCGTCCATAAATAGTAGTTACATAACCATTTTCTATGGCTGAGTTAATAATTCTGTGCATATAGTCCCTTACTCCTGAATAATGGTTTAAGTAATCTTTTATATATTTGGCTGCCTTTTTTACTGGTACATTGATATCCTGAGATAAACTATAATCTGATATGCCATATATTATTCCGAAATTAACAGCTTTAGCTGCATATCTTTGTTCTTTAGTTACTTCTTCTTTTGTAATCCCGAAAACTTTAGCTGCTGTAGCAGTATGTATATCTTCATGATTCATGAATGCGTTTATCATATTTTCATCTTTTGCAATGTGAGCAAGTATACGTAATTCGATTTGCGAGTAATCACCGCTTACAATTGTATATCCGTTTTCAGGTACAAATGCTTTACGTATTTTCCTTCCAATCTCTGTTCGTATAGGTATATTCTGCATGTTCGGATCTGTTGAACTTATTCTGCCTGTTGCAGTAACTGTTTGATTAAATTTACTATGAATTCGTCCGTCAATTGCTATAGAAGATAATAAACCTTGAGCATATGTTGAATAAAGCTTGGAAACAGTGCGGTAATAAAGAATTTCTTCTATAATCGGAAATTGTTTCAGCTTTTCTAAAACATCAACAGAAGTGGAATATCCGCCAGATGCGTTTGTTTTTGCTTTAGGAAGATTCAATTTTTCGAAAAGAACCTGACCTAACTGTTTAGGGGAATTAATATTAAATGTGCACCCGGCATATTCAAATATTTTTTTTGCTGTTATATTAAGCTCATTATCGAAATATTCGGAAAGCTTAAGAAGATACTCTTTATCCGCTTTTACACCTATAAATTCCATATATGCTAAAATTTCAATCAAGGGTAATTCAATATCCCAAAAGAGAGATTCCATACCTGTTGCCCTTAATGCACTATTTGTATAATTATATAAAAACTCTATTTTATATGATTTTGGATCTATATTAGTACCTGATGAATTAAGATTTCTGTATGTATCATCAATATCGTATTTTTCCTTCATTGAATCTAAAAGATACATTGCAGTTGCAGTATCATAATATTTTTCAGGAATCTTAATGCTGTTAGAAAAACAATAAACAAATATATCTTTAAAATAGTGTGACACAATCTGCATTGGTTGTGAAAAAACATTTTCAAGCAAATAATCTGCTTTTTCTCCATAAGTTTTGATAATCATATGATTTTCATTCATAATTTCAAGGTCAAGCAGATTATTCTCTATTTTATATGAAAGAAATAATATCGAGCTATTCGATTTCAAATCATCAAAACTATAAATTTCTTTAAATTCTAGTGATTGTTTATTAATATCATCATCTTGTTCCTTAAGATTAAACTTTTGAATTAAAGAGTTGAATTCCAGTTTTATAAATAAATCAAGAAGGGTTTTATTGGAAAAAGGTTTTCTTTCTAGACTATCCAGTATAAATCCGTCAAATTGAACTGAAGTGTTTATTTTTGAAAGTTCTTTGCTTAAAAAAGCTTTGTCTTTATCTTTAATAAGCTTTTCTTTCAAAGATGCTTTTGAGATATAATCAATGTTTCTATAAATATTATCCAGGTCACCATATTCCTTTACTAGGTTTAAAGCACCAATCTGACCAATTCCCTGAACTCCAGGAATATTATCTGATTTATCTCCCATTAATGCTTTAACATCAACATATTTAGATGGCTCGATGCCATATTCCTTTTTAAAATTTTCTATATTAAAAATATTAACTGCCTTTTGTCCGGATATAACTGTTGGAATTTTTACAGTACATCTGTCAGAAACAAGCTGAAGCATATCTCTGTCACCTGTAAGTACAACTACTTCAATATCATCAGAAGCATATTGAGAGAGCGTACCAAGTATATCATCTGCTTCGTACCCTTCTTTTTCAACTAATGTTATATTCATTGCATGGAGGATGTCTTTTAGTATAGGCATTTGTGAAGCTAACTCTGAGGGCATTCCCTTTCTTCCGGCTTTATATTCACTATATATCTCATGTCTAAAAGTTTTCCCTTTTAAATCAAAAGCAACTGCAATATGAGAAGGATTATCTTCATTAAGATATTTTTCCAGAATATTTAGGAATCCGTATATTGCATTTGTAAATATGCCATCTTTTGTTACAAGCATGTTTGCAGCCATGCCGTAGAATGCTCTATTCAAAATGCTGTTTCCATCAATTAACAGTAGTTTTTTCATTATATACAATTATACCACGAATGACTCTATAACTAGTCGGAATATATAATGATTAATTTTACATATTCATTATTATCGGAAGCGCTCTCGTCAGTTTTGTAGTTTGAATCTTTTTTCAGATTAAGTTTTTCAGCAATTTTTTCTGTATCAATATTATATGATATGAATGAGAGTTCGTTTTTTTCAGTGACTGTGCAAACATCAAGGATAAGAAATTCATCTGATACACTGGTTATATCTCCAATTATCTCATCATAATTTTTGTCTGTTATGTAATTATATGTGCTTAAATCCTCCTGGTTCATTTTATAGCCTGGGGATAAAACAGATCTGTCCTGATTCTCAAAATCAAAGGCAGTGGTTATCCCAAATACTGTTTCTTCATTCTGCACTTCAGATAGTTCTTTATTTGTATCATTATAGTTCTTATCTCTTTGAATATTATGAAAACCACCGGTCATTATATAAACTCCGACAACAACTACCATGCAAGCAAAAGCAGCAGCATAACGCAAATATACTTTTCTGTTTATAGCTGGTTTGGACTGTTGTTTTTCTATTTCTTTCATCACTGCATCTTTTACATCAATAGTGTAATCTTTTTTTAATCTCTTTAACGAGTTATTTAATATAAGCATGGAGTCAAAATATTCTTTACAAGAAATACACTCCAAAAGATGCGTATCAAGTTCTTTTTTTATTTGATCTGACCTTTCCTTGTTCAGATATTCATGTATTATTTTTTTGTACTTCCTGCAGTTATCCATTATTTCTTCTTCCTGTTATATATAACGTAATATGTGTTTAAAAAGTTCCTTTTTCTTTCAAGATTGATGCCAGTCTTTCTCTTGCTCTGAATAATCTTGATTTTACGGTTCCAACAGGAACATTTAATATTCTGGAAACCTCGATAAGCGATAATTGTTCTATTTCAAATAGAATTATAACTTTTTTAAAATCATCTGACAGTTCATTTATAGCTCTTCTGACAGCCAAGACAGTTTCATTACTCTGCACAATATCTTCAACCCCGGATTTTTCATCTTCTATCTGAATGAAATATTCATCATCGTCATCCGTTAATGGTTTTTCTATTGGCACATCATTCTGATATTTTTTATTTTTTCGTAAAAGATCTAGTGAAGAGTTAGTGACAATCCTGTATAACCATGTATTGAATGATGATTGAAAATTGAACTGGCCTAAATTTCGGAATGCTTTAATAAATGAATCCTGAACGCAGTCAAGAGCATCATCATGGTTTTGAACTATTTTTATGGATATAGCATATGCTTTATTCTGATAACGCTCAACAAGAATACCAAAAGCTGAAGTATCTCCCTTGATGCTCATATTTATAAGCTGTTCGTCACTATAGTCCATAAAACCTCCATTCGGTATATAATAATATCATGAAAATATACTTATTAGAATCCTGATATTTATTTAAGTTGATTATGGATTTGTGCACTGATATAATTCTTTTTATGAAATTGAATGTTGCTTTATCTGTATTATCATGCAAAATATCGTGTACCCTTTTACGAATATTCAATAAAGGTGGAACAGCTCTGCCAGGTAAAATAGCCTCTTTCTTTTGTAAGGATATTTTGAAATACGTTTCAGAAAATGTAAAGGTTATTCTTGTTACAGGTACTAATGGAAAAACAACAACATGCAGGATTATTGAAAATGGTTTTATACTTTCCGGTCTAAACTATTTCTCTAATAAATCAGGAGCTAATCTTCTAAATGGAGTTATTACATCATTTTGTCTCTCATCTTCATTATCCGGTAAAAATCATCATGATTATGCTGTAATAGAATGTGATGAAGCAGCATTGAGCCATGTTACGAAATTTATTGATCCTGAAGTAATATTAGTTACTAATATATTCAGAGATCAGCTGGACAGATATGGAGAAATTACAAATACTTTAAATCTGATAGCAAAAGGGATTAATAATTGCGAATCTGCATGTATATGCATTAATGCCGACTGTTCGTTATGTACTCATCTTCTATCGATAACATCGAAAAAAGCCATATTATTCGGTGTAGATGAAAAAATATATGATAATCTCATTAAGGAACCGAAAGATGCACTATACTGTATAAAATGCAGGTATCCATATACTTATGACTATATAACATATGCTCACTTAGGTGGGTTCAAATGTGAGAACTGTGGCTATCAGCGTCAAAATCCGGATGTTCATGCAGTCGGGATACTTAATACTGATGCTTCTGGCAGTGATAT
>Ga0265297_10006725_pt1 | contig 16436 bp, 17 predicted proteins | sample Munlanlwell13791_FD_192502 | JGI IMG/M metagenome (GOLD analysis project Ga0265297, IMG submission 192502) | Leachate microbial communities from a municipal landfill in Southern Ontario, Canada - Leachate well 137-91 | ecosystem: Engineered > Solid waste > Landfill > Unclassified | place... | reverse complement strand
CCGGGTAAACTGCATCCAGGATATCCAGGGTTCCTGCCGCACCGGCTTAAAGCCGAAACTCTACAGCTATATGGCTCACCAGGGAGAAGAGCCGCCTGTTTCAGGCACTAAGGGTTCAGGCACGATCTTTTTTTCAAACTGCAATATGGCTTGTGTATACTGCCAGAATTATGAATTCAGCCAATCCGGGCAGGGCAGGGAGGTCGGTTTTGAGGAGTTGGCTGGGTTCATGCTGGAATTACAAAGAGCAGGCTGCCATAATATCAACCTGGTAACACCTACCCATATTTTGCCGCAAATCCTGAAAAGCTTAAAGATCGCTATTTCCGCCGGGCTAAAGATACCTTTGGTCTATAATACCAGCGGTTATGAATTACCTGAGGTCATAAAATTACTGGAAGGAATAGTGGATATTTATATGCCGGATATGCGTTATAGCGATGAAGAGGCGGCTATCCGGTTTTCCGCCAGTCCGGGTTATCCGCAATACAACCGGGAGGCGGTAAAAGAAATGCACCGGCAGGTGGGGAGTGCCCAGATAGATGATAACGGGATAATCAAGCGGGGCTTGATCATCCGGCACCTGGTTTTACCCAATAATGCCGCGGGAACCGAAAAAATCCTGCGTTTTATCGCCGAAGAGATCTCTAAGGATACTTATATAAGCTTAATGAGCCAGTATCTGCCGTATCATAAGGCAGGCGGATTTAAAGAGATAAACCGTAGGCTGACCATTAAAGAATATGCCGAAGCCCAGAGTATTATGGAAAAATACGGATTATTGAACGGTTGGACCCAGGAATCATTAGGTTTGGAAAGGTTTGCCGGCGTAAATATAAAATCAATACTTAAAGATGAATAAGCAGAAGATTATAGATAAGTTCCTAAAATTAAAGGATTTTTTATACGCCAAATTATTTAAGATCAATGATACTCCGCAAAGAATAGCCCTGGGGTTTGGTTTGGGCGTATTTACGGGGATCTTTCCGGGGGCAGGACCTTTAGCTGCTTTGTTCTTAGCCCTGGTTTTCAGGGTTAACCGCGCTGCTGCTCTTTTCGCCAGCCTGCTTACCAATACCTGGTTAAGCCTGGTAACTTTTCTATTGGCAATTAAAGTGGGTTCTGCTATATTTAAAATAAGCTGGCAGGGGCTGCAAAATGACTGGTCTGCACTCATCAACCATTTGTCCTGGCAAAACCTCTTCCAGGCATCTATTTTAAAAATAATCCTGCCGGTTGTCACCGGTTATCTTTGTGTTTCTTTTTGTTTGGGTATAATATTTTATATAGTAGTATTGATCATAATTAAAAGGACAAGGAGAAGATAATGCCGATCATGCAAAGATTACTGTTGGAAATTCCTGCTCCAATTTTGGGCTTAGTCGTCGTAGGCGGAGCTGTGGTTTTAACTGTGATTGGATTGTTGATCGTGCGCCGTTTTATCCATCATAGCCGGCTAAAACTGCACCATGACGTAGCTGATCCTATCCTGGGGGTAATGGGTGCGGTTTATTCGGTATTAATTGCGTTTGTGGTGGTTACGGTCTGGATCAGCCTGGAAAAATCCAGCGCTAATGTCCATCTTGAGGCAAATTACCTGGCTGACCTCTATAGGGACGCCGAAGGCCTGGCGCCTGATTTCAGGGTAAAAATAAATCCTTTGCTGCGGGAATACCGGGAGGCAGTGGTCAATTATGAATGGAAAACAATGCAGAGGGGAGAGATGAGCCCGGAAGTGGAAAAAATAATGAACCGGATCTGGTCGCTCTATGTAACTTACGTTCCGCGGAACGCGACCGAACAGGTATTTTTTGAGGAATCCGTCCGTAAGCTAAACTCGTTCCGAGAGCTCAGGCGAATGCGCCTAATGGATTCCAGGAGCGGGATGAATCCTATATTGTGGTTTATCTTGGTCGCCGGAGCGTTTACTACTGTTTCTTTTACGTTTTTATTCGGAGCGGAAAGCTTAAAAGCCCAGCTGATCATGGGAATCTTACTTTCAGCAACAATAGGCTTGATCCTGTTTGCGATCATGGCGATGGATTTTCCCTTTACAGGAAATATTGCTGTATCTGCGGAGCCATTCCAAAGGATAATCTTAAACTAAATATACCTGCATGCACGCTTTAACTTTACTTATCGTCAGTCTCCTGGTATTTGCGCTGGCTTACCGCTTTTACGCCAAGTTCATCATCGCCAAGATCCTGGTTATCAATGATCGGCGCCTGACTCCTGCGCATACCTTTAAAGACGGCCGGGATTACCATCCGACCAATAAATTCGTGCTTTTTGGCCATCACTTTGCCGCGATTTCCGGAGCCGGGCCCCTGGTCGGCCCGGTCCTGGCCGCGCAATTCGGTTTTCTGCCGGGATTTTTATGGATTTTAATCGGCGCGGTTTTAGGCGGGGCAGTGCATGATACGGTGATACTCTTTGCCTCGGTAAGGACAAAGGGGCTTTCGCTTACCCGCCTGGCGCGTAAGAATATCGGAAAAACCGCCGGCCTGGTGACCGGTATAGCCGTGCTTTTTATTATTATCACTGCTTTAGCTGGCTTGGCTTTAGTTGTGGTTAACGCTCTTAGTGAAAGTTCCTGGGCGACTTTTACCATTGCCGTAACTATTCCGGCGGCCTTAATTGTTGCTTTATATATGTACAAACTGCGGCCGGGTAAGATCATTGAAGCTTCGTTAATCGGGGTGCTGATCGTCACTGCCGGTGTGGTCTTGGGCGAGCCTGTCTCTAAAACAGCTTTTGGCCAGTATTTTCTGCTTTCCCGGCCTGCGCTTTCCATAATCTTGCCGATCTACGGATTTATTGCTTCGGTCTTGCCGGTCTGGCTCTTGTTGTGCCCGCGCGATTATATGAGTTCTTATATGAAGATAGGGACGATCCTGCTTTTGGCTGCCGGGATATTTATTGTCAATCCTGTCCTGAAGATGCCGGCAGTCACCAGTTTTATCCACGGAGGCGGGCCGATCATCCCGGGTAAGGTCTGGCCGTTTGTCTGTATTACCATTGCCTGCGGCGCGATCAGCGGATTCCACGCCCTGATCAGTTCAGGCACGACCCCTAAAATGATCAATAAGGAATCGGATATCCGCATGATCGGCTTTGGCGCGATGCTGGTTGAAGCCGTGGTCTCCATTATGGCTTTGATCGCGGCCACCGTGCTTTTACCGGGTGATTATTTTGCGATCAATGTGCCGGTAGAGGCGTTTCAAAAATTAGGCCTTAGCCCGGTGCACCTTGCCGAAATCGAAAAGATGACCGGGGAGGCTTTAGCCGGAAGGACCGGAGGAGCAGTATCCCTGGCCGCCGGGATGTCGGTGATCTTATCCGCTATTCCCGGCATGAAAGCCCTGATGGGCTACTGGTATCATTTCGCGATCATGTTCGAGGCTTTATTCATCTTGACTACCGTAGATACCGGCACGCGCGTGGCGCGTTATATTTTAGAAGAGTTAATAAAATTAGCCAGGCCCCGGGCAAAAATCGGAAAGTCTTGGTGGGGAATTATGTTTACCGCCGGCAGTATCACTTTTCTCTGGGGATACCTGGTCTATAACGGAGAGATCTCCACTATCTGGCCGATGTTTGGCGTGGCTAACCAGCTCCTGGCAACCCTGGCCTTACTGGTCGGGACCTTGTTTATCCTCCGGCACACTAAAAAATGGAGTTACGCTTTAACCACTTTTGCTCCCGCGGTTTTTATGTTCATTACGACAGTCGTTGCCGGGATAATGAATATTAAAGATAATTACCTGCTCAAGCATGATTTTCAGGGAAATCTCAATGCCGCTCTTTCGGCTATCATGATCATCCTGGTGGTAATTATATTTTTTGAATCGTTAAGGAGTATTTATCTACAGAGGCATCGTTTTGAGCCGGTATTTGCACTGCGTAAACATAGGGAGTAGATTATGGCAAATTTTTCTTTTGATATTATTTCCGAGGTGGACCTGCAGGAAGTGGATAATGCGGTAAACCAGTCCTGCAAGGAGCTGTCCCAGCGTTATGATTTTAAGAACAGCAAGGCCTCAATTACCTTTGACCGCAAAGAAGAAAAGATCATTCTGGTTGCGGATGATGAATTCAAATTGCGCAGTCTTACCGATATCCTGGCTACGCGCCTGGCTAAAAGAGGCGTTTCTCTTAAGTCTCTTAAATTTAACGAACCGGAAAAAGCCTTTGAAGGTTACCTGCGGCAGGCAGCGGAGATTTGCATGGGTATTGAAAAAGAAAAGGCCAAAGAGCTGGTGAATATTATAAAAGGTTTAGGCCTGAAAGTGCAAACGCAGATAGAAGGGGAGAAGATCAAGGTAAGTTCAGCTAAAAAAGACGAGTTGCAGGTAGTTATCGCCCATCTGCGGGGCTTAGATTTTCCTATTCCGCTTAGTTTTGGGAATTACAGGTAAAATAAGAAAGGTGATTGTCACCTTTCAGGTGCAGCAAAGGAGGAAAGATGGCGTATCAAGGCGGTGGCGGTGGATTCGGTGGCCCGAGGGAGATGCACAAAGCAATCTGTTCAGAATGCAAAAAAGAGTGCGAAGTCCCTTTTAAGCCCAGGGAAGATCGTCCGATATACTGCAAGGAATGTTATTCCAAGCGTAAGAACGAAGGACGTTAAAGAACCAAAGTCAGTCATTGCTTTGCCCCGCTTTAAGCGGGGCAAAGCAATCTACCCAAGGCAGTATGCAAAACAAAAAATTATTTTTTCACAGTTTTTACGTAAAAGTAGCCTTATCCTTTACTCTTTCCCTGCTATTTGTCGCGCTGCTGGGGAATTTCATCCTTTTCCGGTACGCTTTGCAATCGCAATTTAATCAGCTCAGGGACAAACTTAAAGTAATTGCCCAGACAGCCGCACTCTCCATTGATGCCTCCGAATTAAATAATATCCCCCTTAAACCTGACGGAGTAAACAGCCCTGCTTTTAAGAGTGTTGCTTTCAGGATGTCCAGGATAAAACAGGCTAATCCGGTTATCCGGTATATTTACATAATGGTAAAGACAGATCAGCCGGGTATCTGGCAGTTTGCGGTTGATCCGGGGCTGACATCCTATCCCGGAGATAAATATGACGCCCGGCGCTTTCCTGAAATGCTTAAGGGTTTTGAAGAGCCAAGCGCAGACGCCGGCCTGACTGCCGATGAGTGGGGCAAGCTACTCTCCGGCTATGCGCCTATTCTCAATAAAGACAATCTGCCGGTTGCCGTATTAGGCGTGGACATAGATGCTGCGGATGTCCATCTGGCGGAAAAGGATTTATTATACCGGGGCATACTTGTTCTGCTGGCGGGTGTTATTTTTGCTTTAAGCCTGGGTTTTATATTCTCCGCCAGAATAATTAACCCGATCAGGAAGTTAATTGAGGGCACTAAACATATCACCGCAGGCGATCTGGGATATCGGGTAAAAATATCCTCTCGGGATGAGATCGGCCAGCTGGCCGCGTCTTTTAACGCGATGGCTACTAACCTGGCCGAGGCGCAGGAAAAATTACATGCTTATTTTTACCGGGTGGTTCAGGCGATGGTGCGCAGCTTAGAAGCTAAAGATCCCAGCACTCGCGGACATTCTGACCGGGTCAGCGAATACGCTTATCAGATCGCGATTGAGATGAGGGTCCCCCTTGCAGATGCGGAGTTGCTGAAGAAAGCGGCGCAGCTGCATGATATCGGCAAGTTAGGCATCCATGAGGACATTCTGAATAAAACGAGCGGATTGTCCGAGAGTGAATGGGACCTTATCCATAAACATCCTGAAGTAGGCGAAGAGATATTAAAACCTGTATTTCCGGACAGCCGGATGCTGGCTGTTGTCCGGTCGCATCATGAGCGTTATGACGGAAAAGGTTATCCGGACGGCTTAAAAGGCGACCAGTTGAATATCTTCGCGCAGATCGTTGCGGTTGCCGACGCCTATGACGCGATGGTTTCCGCGCGTTCTTATAAAAAGGCCTTAAGCAGGGAAGAGGCGTTGGCGGGGATAAAGCAGGGAGCAGGGACCCATTTTAATCCTGCGGTTGTCCAGGCATTGATCAGAGTACTGGAAAGACAGGATGGGGATAGGCAGGATGAATAAGAGATATCTTATTGCCTTATTTATCCTGATTTCATTATGGGGTTACGTCTTATTTACGTTCTATGCCGGTAAAAACAGGCTGAACGTAATTTTCATCACCCTGGATGCGCTCAGGGCTGATCATCTTAGTTGCTACGGTTATCAACGCAATACTTCTCCCCGGATCCAGGCTTTGGCTGAGAAGGGCGTTCTGTTTAAACAGGCTATCTCTCAAGCAAGCCACACTTCCGCTTCGGTGGGCTCGGTTGTCTCTGCACTTTATCCTAGCCACGAAATAAGAGAGGCCGGTTATTTTTTAAATCCTCAAGACGATAACCTGGTCAGGGTGCTGAAAAATGAGGGATATGCCACGGCTATATTCAGCAATGCCCAACCAACCCTGGAGATTGTCTTGAGCGGGATTAAGGATGCTTTTGATGTTTTTGATTTTGCCCCGGTCCAGGCGGACAAAGTTGTCAATTCGGCTGATCGATGGTTAAGCAGGAATTATCGTAAGCCTTTTTTCCTCTGGGTTTATCTTAATGATACACACTGGCCATATAATGTTCCGGACAGTTATTTCTCGGAATTTCTTTCCGATAATCTGCATCCGCGCCTGAATGTTCCCCTTGCCCCGGAAGGCGGTTCCAAGAATGAACATTATAGTTTCAGGGTCTTGCCCAGGCATGTTGTTAAAAATAAAATTACCGATACCAGCTATTATATTGCCCAATATGACGGCAGCATAAAATTTGCCGATGAACAGGTGGGGTTATTGCTGAAAAAATTGGCAGACAGGGGGCTGCGGGGCAATACCCTGATTGTTCTTTTTTCGGATCACGGCGAATCGCTGACTGAGCACAGCTTTTTTTTCAACCACTCCCACTTCCTTTATGAAGATCTAATCAGGGTCCCGCTCATTATGGTCCTGCCCGGCAGGCTCCCCGCAAGAGTTATTGAGCGACAGGTGCAGTTGATAAATATTGTGCCTACGGTCAGGGAGATACTTAAGATCAAGAATGATCCCGGTTTAGCCGGCAGGAGTATGCTGCCTTTAATAAATAATAGAGTAGAGCAGCTTGATCCGTATGCTTTTTCTGAGACTGCCTATAAACCGTCTCCCGGATGCGTCAGGACCGAGGATTGGAAACTGATCCGCAACCGTGATCCTGAATATAGGCGCCGCGAACTGGAATTATATAATCTTAGAGATGATCCCCGGGAACTGCATAACCTGGCGGATGTCCGTTCAGAAATTGCTGCTTCTCTGGTTGACCGGCTTAATGAATGGGAGAAGACAGCCAGGACCTATTCTATAGGCTTAAAGCAGGATATTACTCCGGAAGACAAAGAGAAGCTCAGGTCTCTGGGGTATATTGGGTAGGTATTTAAAAGATGGCTAAGCGAAATAAGTTTTGGGTAGTGTTAACTATTTTTTTTATCCTGGTTTTTGGGGGTATCTTTTTAAAGTATCTTTTTAAAGACCAAAGGCCTAATATTATTTTAGTAACCTTGGATGCTTTAAGGCCGGATCATTTAGGCTGCTATGGATATCCTAGGAATACTTCGCCGAATATAGATAAGCTTGCCGGAGAGGGGATTATCTTTGACAATGCCATCTCCCACTCTACTCATACAGCTCCAGCTATGACTTCAATATTGACGGGGCTTTATCCTGACCGAGCCCGTGTTTTTGAGTTTGGGGATAAGATATTCGGTAAGGATTTTACCTTGAGCTGCTTACTCAAGAATAATGGTTACGCAACGGCATTTTTTAGCAGTCATGTCAGTATTGCTTCTATTAAGGGTTTTGATGATAGCTTTGATACTTTTTACAGTATTTGGACGTTCCGGCAGGATAAGAATAATAAAAGCCTAAAAGTTACCGAGATAAATAACCGAATTACACAATGGCTGAAGTTGAACAGAAACAAAAAATTCTTCCTCTGGGTGCATTATCTGGAGCCGCATTATCCGATGAACCCGCCGGTTCATTATAAAAATATGTTTGCGGGTAATTATTCCGCTAACGCTGCGATCAGGGTCCCAGTTTCCAAAGATCCTGCTTTTGGTTTTGGCGGTATTCCTTTGATGCTGGCTGAGACTAATGGTTACAGGCAGGATTTAAATTATTATATTAACCTCTATGATGCTGCGATAAGGTATGCGGATGACTGCATCGGGGACTTGATAGATGAATTAAAAAATTTAGGGTTAGACAGGAAGACTATTGTTATCATCAGTTCTGATCACGGCGAGAGCTTGGGTGAACACGGAGAGTATTTTACTCACGGATTTAATCTATATGATGAACTGATAAAGGTTCCCTTAGTTGTAAGATTCTGCAGCTTTGAACCAGCAAGCAAGAGGATTGATACTCAGGTAGGCTTAGTTGATCTTATGCCTACGATATTGGAGTTAACGGGGACAAAAGAACCTCTAGGCATAGAGGGCAGGAGCCTTATGCCTAGTATCAGAGGGGATAGCTCTTGCTCTGATAGGTACCTGTTGGGTTTTACCGCAACGAACAAGCTGGCGGTTAGGACAAACAACTGGAAGCTTATTTATGATCAGAACAGTAAGCAATATGAATTATATGATCTTAAGAATGACCCTCAGGAATTAAATAATCTGGTTTTTAAAGAAAGGGAGCAGTTTAAGTTGCTAAAAAACAAATTGGATAGCCGTCTTAAACAGATCCAATATGATCCCCGGAAGAAAAATAAGGTTATTTTAGATGAGGAATCTCAGCAAAGGCTCAGGTCTCTGGGGTATCTTGGGTAGGTATTTACCGGAGGTTATTATTTTTTCTTGACAAACCACACAAATGTGTGGTATATATGTAAGCATGAAAGAGAAAGCGTATTTGACGCCTAAGCAGGAAAAGGTGCTTAATTTTATCCGTAAGAGGATAGGGGAGAGGCTTCCTCCTACGATCAGGGAGATAGCCGGGGAGCTGGGGTTCAGATCTACCGGCACGGTAAGGGATTACTTAAAGGCTTTGCAGCAAAAAGGACTGGTCAGGCGGATGAATAATAAATCCCGGGCAATTGCATTAACCGAACGCAGCGGCTTTAACAAGATACCTATAATCGGCACCATAATGGCCGGCAAGCCAAATTTGGCTTATGAGGAAATTCAAGGCTACGTGGATGTAGATAATTTATTCTTAGGCCGCTTAGGTTTTGACGATGTTTTTGCTCTCAGGGTTAAGGGCGATAGTATGATCAATGCCGGCATCCTGGATGGGGATGTGGCGATCATCAAGAAGCAGCCCCTGGCTGAGAATAATGAAATAGTGGCCGCGCTTTTGGACGGTAATGAGGTTACCTTAAAAAAGCTGGCGCGAAAAAGCAATAGATACCACCTGGAAGCGGCTAACCCGGATTATCCGCCGATCTTTGAGGAGTTTAAAGTTATCGGCAAGCTGCTTACTGTAATAAGAAAATATTAAGCAGGATAGAATTACTTGACATCAAAAAATAAGAGAGTAAACTTTGCTTGAAGAGGATAATATGATCAACTACACACCTCCAACCAGACATACTACCTTATTTTACAACTCCGAAGAAGAATACCTGGAAATCGTCATACCTTATCTTAAGGCAGGACTGGAAAATAATGAATTCTGCCTGTGGGTTATCCCTGAAACCATGAGAGTCGAAGATGCCCGGATGCATCTAGGCGGATCCGTAGAAGATTTAGCTGCCTATTTTGAGAAAGAGCAGCTGTTAATCGAAGATTATCAAAGTTTTTATTTAAAGGACGGTTTATTTTCTGCGCATAAGACCATCGAGGCTATCGCCGAACTGGAGAAAAAAGCTTTAGTTAAAGGCTTCCAGGGGATACGCGGCGCAGGAGATTGCAGCTGGGCATTAGGCAAGCATTGGTTTAATTTCCTGATGTACGAGAAAGAGTTGAACAAAGTCATTGGCGCTTACAAGCTTAGGGCTTTATGTTCGTATTCGCTGGCTAAGCTTGAGCTAAGGGATATTTACAATTTAGGCGTTAACCACCAATCATCCCTGGTCAGGCAGATGGGTACTTGGAACAGGCTTGACCCCCGCAGATTTGCAAAAGACAATATTTACTAACTGTATAATTAATGAACCAGAATAGTTTCAATCCTAAAGCGCGCTGGGACAGGTTTGAGCCGGATAAGGCCGGTTTTAATCCGGAGGAGCTGGCTGAACGGATCGAGGTCCTGGCTTATTTTAAGAACGCCAGGATCTATCCTAAGGCTTTTCTCTGGAGCGATAAGGAATACAAGATCGATACCATAACCTATAACTGGCAGGAACGCCTGGGCCAGGCATTGGTTAATTACTTTTCCGTAGTCAGTTCCGGCCAGCTCTATCAGCTATCATTCAATAATTCCACCTTCCGCTGGCAGATCGATAAAATAATAGAATAGTTCTGCCTGATTTGACTTGACTTTAATAAGGCATAAGGATATAATTTTAAATAATGAAGAAACGCATTATTCCACTGTTTCTAGCATTACTTTTAGCTTTACCTCCGCATTTAGTTTACGCAGGAACCAACTTCGCTATAAATAAACCATCTAAAAAAGAAACTTCCGCAGCTAACCAGAAAATTATGCAGTCAGTAAAGAGCTCATCCAAGTCTTCGACCGACGCGGAAAATGCCATGTCCGCGGAAGTAGATTTTTACTGCGGGAATTATGAAGCCAGTGAAAGAATGCTTACTACGCTTAAAGCCAAGCATGACCGAAATTTCGCCCTCTGGAGTAATGAGCTTGGTTCGCTTTATCTTGCCGAAAATAAAAACAAAGAAGCAAAAGATTCATTGACCGAAGCTTATCTGATAATGAATAGTTTCGAGGCTTTCAAAAACCTTGAGTCTAAAGCCTTAGGGCTAACTGGTAACGAAGCAGTCAAGGCCTACAAAGGTGACCCTTATGAAAAAATAATGAATTCGCTTTACCTGGGACTTTTACTTATTGATGAAAACGATCTTGATAACGCCACTGCTTGTTTTAAAAACGGGATCTTGTGCGATTCGGATGTAGAAGGTAACCTCTACAAGAGCGACTTTGCTCCTTTGTATTTCCTTGCCGCCAGATGTGCAACAACAGCAGGTGACAAAAGTAAAGCTAATGATTATCTAAATAGAGCTAAAGAGGCATTTTACCTGTCGCATCCGACTAACAGATTGATTGTCTGGGAGGAGCAGATTCTACGTAATAAACTCGTAGATAAACAAAAAGAGCTAGATGTATTTTTAGGGAGTGTTCCTTTGGAAAAACCAGCCTCCAAAAAACCAACTACTGAGTCCGTAGCCAAAGACACTAAGAAATATCCAGCAAAACAGAATTTTTCTGGGCATAGTAAAGCCGAGGAAATAGAATCAGGCGCAGCCGGTACACCTATCCCTGCCGGAAAAAAATTAAATAGCAGGGAACAAAAGAAAGTTGAGAACCTAAAGTCTGAAATAGCTAGTTTAGAATCCCAAATTCAATCAAAGATTTTAGAAAGACAAGAAAATAACAAAGTCATAAGTTTGCCAAATTTTGATAACCTGATGAATCTGCAGAATAACGTTATTCTCTGTATTGAATCCGGTAAAGCTCCCTTAAAGGTGCAAATCGGGTCCTACGGAGAAAAGGCCATTTTTAAATTAAAACCCTATAAAGCTAAAAGATTCTGCATTGTAATTGATAATAACACAAAAAGAGAAGGATTCTGTATTCTTAATAATAACGACCTTATGTATCAAGCAGAAACGCGCGGCGGTAGAAAAATGGACGGTATATTAAAAGGTAAAGCCCAATTCAAGGAAACAACCGCTCAGATATCCACTGCTTTTGCAGGAATGGCTGCAATAGCAGCGACTACCGCGGCTTTTTCTAATGGTAACAATAGCAATGCTGCTCTTATTGTTGCAGGCGGTTTTTTACTTGCTAGTCTTATAGTAGGCGCGGCGAGCGCTGCAGCAAATCCGGCTGCGGACGCCCGACATTGGAGCTATCTACCTGCAGAAATACAGCTCGTGCCGATAAAAATGTCACCTGGGAAGCATCATATAATAATATTACCGTTCGATGAAATCGGAAAACCAGTTAAGGGCAGAGAATTGGAGAGCGACATTGAAGTAAAGAACACTGGGACAACCGTAGTTTTCAAACGTATATTTGAAAGAATTTAAATGAAGAGCAAGCTGCTTAACATTTTACTTTTTTGTTGCGTAATATTACTTTCAGGCTGTGCCAATCCTTATATATTAAGAAGGCAAGATAAAAATCTTGTTCTTTCTCCAGATCAAGGAGTAGTTCTGTTTACGGCACAGGTGAGTACAGGAAACTATAGACCTTTCCAATATACTATACAGGAAATTAACCAGTATAAATTTTACGCAAAGCTTAATAAATACATAATCCCCTGTGTTCCGGAGAATTATAGTAACGGAAATGTCCTTGTGTTTGGTCTTAAGCTTCCTAAGGGCATATATAAACTGGATACCTTTTCAGGGATACTTGGTGGATTCTTCGGATACCAGCATTTACTTGCTGCAGGAAGCTTATTTGATGTAACTCCTGGAAAGATTACTTATGCCGGAAGGCTTATCTTTAATTGGAATTCTTATGCTTTTAGCCAGCTAAATTCCGTTAAGAATGAATTTGAAGCAGACATAGAGTTGGCAAAAAGGTCTTTCCCTGTATTAAGGGGTAAAGAAATATCTCAAGACCTGTCTTATTAAAAAGGAGAATAATATGAAGAAGAGATTTTTGTTATTTCTGTTTCCGTTGTTTTTAATCGGATGTGCAACGATGTCAACCGAGACATCGCACACAAGGTCGATTCTTCCTGACGAAGATGATAATCTTGGAGGTTCAGGTATTGAATCTACCGACATACGCACAGTTGCCAGAAAGATGGCGGTTTCTATACTTGAGGTTCCAGAAATAGCTAAAGCTCAGAAAGCACCTAAGATTGCTCTACTACCGGTAAAAAATTCTACTCGCTTCCTGATTGATAGAGATATGTTTACCAAGAAAATCCGTATTCAACTTAATGAAAATGCTCAGGGTAAAGTGCGTTTCCTCGCCCGCGATAGAATAGAGGATATAATGAAGGAGAGGGAGCGAAAAAGAGAAAATCTAGTTACCTCCAGTAAGGAAGCAGATATGATGGGAGTAGATTTTTACCTTACCGGAGAACTTATGGGTTTAAGCAAAGCCGCAAAAGGAGACAGGTCTGATTATATCTCTATGTCTTTTCAGCTGCTTGATGCAGAGACTAGCGAGATAATCTGGGAAAGTGAATATGAAGTCAAAAGGGTGGGAGAAGCAGGAGTAGTTTATCAATAAAAGGAGCTTGGCCATGGTTAAATGCATCATTTCAACGGTTTTGTTTGGGTTATTGATTTCCGGTTGCGCACCGCATAGAGGTGAGAAGCCCTTCTGGGGGCATGAATACACTGAAAACAATGAAACTCTTGTCGTTTTAGACAGCGGGTTAGCAAGTAGGTTACGCTTGGTGGATGAGGCTACGGATAAAACCGCAGATTCCCGTCTAATCGTCAAAGCAAAGCTTATGAATAGACTTGAAAAGACCATGAGGATACAAGTACAGACTGTATTTAAAGATGCCAAAGGATTTTCAACCGGAGATGAAACGAACTGGGAGTTAATCATTATACCGGCGAAGGCGTATTATTATTATGAAGTAAAAGCAATGAATGCTAAGGCTGCCGGATATGTGATTCGCTGCCGTTATGCTAAATAAGAGGTGTGATATGAAACGAATATTCTTTAGTGCTATATGCTGCTTATTTTCTTTCTGCGTTTTGTCTTTTGCCGAAGAATCTTCTGAACAAGCCTTTATTTATGAACAAAAAATGCTGAATAGGGAGATCAAAAAAGATTTAAAGGTCAAGGTTGCCATATATGTTCCTGAAAAAGCTATCCAGGTCGCAGGCAGTCTATTTAATCCCGAAGAGAGTAAAGTAAAAAAAGACAGTAAAGGATTCGATGTGAAGCTCACTATAACTGACGGTGAAGAAAAGTTAAAAATACAGCATGACGAAAGACTCTTAACTGGGCTCCTAATCGATAAACTTAGCTCGACGGATAAATTTATTATAGTAGAAAGAAAAGACATAAACGCACTATTACGTGAGATAAACTTTGAAAAATCAAAATGGGTTGCTCCGGAAAGCGCCGCTAAATTAGGTAACATCTATGGAGTTAAATATATTATCATTTGCGAGTTATTGAGAAATCAATGGACAGGCATAGTTTCTGAAGATCTTTATACCGTGACCTTGAGGATGAGCGAAGTAGAAACAGGCAAAGTTGTTGCCTCTGGTATCGGAAAAGGATTCCCTCTTGATGAAGCAATCTCTAAAGCCGCCTATGTCCTTGCTGAGAAAGTAAAGAGCCAACCATGGAATTGTAGGATTGTCAAAGTCGAAGGCGATGAGGTATATTTAAACGCCGGCTCTGATGAAGGCCTAGAGAAAAGAATGGTCCTTGGTGTATATAAACTCAAAGGCAATATTGTTGATCCTCTAACTAAGAGAACATTAGGTGACGAAGAAGAGAAAATCGGAAAAATAAAAATAACCGAGGTTATTAACAACAATTTAACTAAAGCAAAAATAATAGAGAAGACAAGGCCAATAATAATTGGTTTTATGGCTCGGGCAAAAGCAAGCACTACAGGAGAAGAAAGTGAAGTCAAGCTGTGGAATAAAATATCTGAAGAAGATAAAGGCGAATCCAAGGGATGGAAAAATATCTCTGATAAAACTATAAATAACTAAATTAAGCAATAGGGGAGAGGCAGAAGAGAGGGTTTGCCTCTCTCTTTTTATATTCTATACCACACAGTTGTGTGGTATTTTCACCTTATGATCCTGCATATTGATATGGATGCGTTTTTTGCTTCAATCGAGCAGGCCATCAATCCGCGCCTGGCAGGTAAGCCTTTAATTGTCGGTTCGCGCGGTGACAAGATGCGCACTGTGGTTTGTGCTGCCAGCTACGCAGCTAAGCGCTTAGGGATCCATTCCGGGATGCCCTCCAGGGAAGCTTTCAGCATATGTCCAAAGCTGGAATTTGTAGCCGCGGACCAGGCCAAGTATATCTGGACCTCAGAGCAGATCTTTGGGCTGCTTAAAGGCTTTGGCTTTGCGCTGAATTATGCTTCAGTTGATGAGTTCCAGATGGATATCCGGGAACACCCGGAGCCGCTGAAATTAGCTGCCCAGGTTCGGGAGCAGATATATGCAAACTTTAACATTACTGCTTCAGTAGGCCTAGCTAAAAACTGGCTCCTGGCTAAGCTTGCTTCCAAGCTCAATAAACCCAATGGCGTGACCCTGATCAACGAGGCTAATTTTAAGGAAATTTTAGGCTCGGCTTCTTTGACTAAAGCCTGCGGGATGAACGGGAAAACCGGGCAGCTCTTATTGGCCCAGGGCCTAAAAACCTGCTGGGATTTATACCTAAACTTACCGGGATTTTTTGATGAGAATCCCGGTAAGTTTGAGGAAATGCCGGAAAAACCCAAATCCATAGGCCATTCATACACTTTGCCCAGGGCTTTGGAAAACCCCGGGTTTATCAGTTCCTGGATCAGGGTATTGTCTGAGATGGTGGGCGTTCGTTTACGGCAGAAAAACCTGACTGCCAAGACAGTCCAACTTTGGTTAAATATACCGGAAAAAGGCGATTTTCTGGTGCAAAAGACCTTTGTAATAGCCACTAATGACAGTTATGAGATATACCTGAAAATCCTTAAACTCATGGCTGGAATGCCTCAAAAAAGGCCAAAAATCCGGGCTCTGGGAGTAACTGCCAGCCATTTGAGCCTCCAGGAGTACCTGCCTTTACTTATAGAAGAAAAACGGAGGGAGGCTTTGATCAAGGCAATAGACAAGATCAACAGCCGCTTTGGAGATAATTCTATCTTTCCTGCCCAGGTAATTTTAACCCACCAATAAAAATAGGCGATTAGAGGCAAAAAATCCAGGTAGTTTCATATAGAAATCCCACCTGAAATGTCAAGTATGAAATAAGGCGGTAAGTCTAAGTAAGCCAAAATTCGCTTTTCCACAGGAAAATACAGGCCTAACCTAACTCCTTAATTACCAAAGAATTAAAGCAGCTTAGCCAATATGCTGAAGTTAACATAAGATATATTATAGGAAGTTGAGCACAAAGGTAAAAGTAAGTAAGTTTCGGTAAAATTGCTTGTTTTGGCTGGGTTTTTCAAGGGTGTTCCGGGTCTAAGTTTGGCTGTCCTGGCTCTTTACGGGGATATTCTCTTCGCGGGAACTGAATACGTAATGGCCGCCCTGGATCTTGATTATGTTTCCATTGATCAGGGCATTGGCAATATCTT
>Ga0265297_10006724_pt1 | contig 16444 bp, 40 predicted proteins | sample Munlanlwell13791_FD_192502 | JGI IMG/M metagenome (GOLD analysis project Ga0265297, IMG submission 192502) | Leachate microbial communities from a municipal landfill in Southern Ontario, Canada - Leachate well 137-91 | ecosystem: Engineered > Solid waste > Landfill > Unclassified | place... | reverse complement strand
AGCTGAGGAGGGCAAAACTATGAGTCAACACCTACTCGTAGCCTGCCAAGACTGCGGAACACCCCTACAAAAACCCAAAAGACTACCAACAAACGAATACGTCATCTGCGAAAAATGCGTCATCAAGAGGCAGCAAAAATGACATACGGCAAATTTTACTGGGCAGACTACTACTGCGGAAAATGCGGAACCTACAAAGTAACAGCACAAGTTCATCAAGGCACAAGAGGCGAATACCGCTGCAACAAATGCAACCAACAAGTAAGAGAAACAAGCAGAGTCACCCAAGAAGCCATTGACAAGCAAAAACGCAAAAACAAAGAGAAAAAAATGCAGATGATGGTAGTAGTTAGTAGTAGTGACAGTAGGTACGTACGTACGTCTACATGTATAACTAGTGACGTAAGTATAAACATTAACAATAATTTCTTGGAGGATTAATTCTTTTTGCGTTCAAACGACCATTACCTGCCACTTATGCTGAACGCAAAACTCAAAATGGCACTTATCAAACTGCAAGCCGACAAGGAACTGGGACAATCCTATGCAGGCTTACTTGCACTTGTTGAAGGCTTGCACCAACTGAAGTATTTGTCTGAAGAAGACTACCAAATTTACGTGAAACGCTACAGCAAAAAACTAGTTGATGAACCACAGCAAAAACTGATTCCTGAAGTGGATCCGCAAGCAATCCAAGAAATTGAGGGGCAAACTCGGTATTTCAGCATGGTTCTGGACCAGTGGCATTTGCATCCGAAGCCTGAGTGGCGTCGTAGTCAGGTGCGGAAGGCTCAGGTATATGCGGGCAGGATTAAGGCGGCTGATTTGATTTTGGATTTAGCAAAAAAGGAGACCATCTAATGCAAGCTAACCGATTAAATGACGCCCCTTTAGTGGATGTCTGCACAAAGGGCGTCATGCAGGAGGGCGTCCACAAATGATTTTCACATACCTAAAGCAACCTCTTAACAAGTACACTTTTCACGCTCCCAAAACTAAAGCGTGGGTTGAACAGCAATGCGAAGGGCAAATAACGCTTAATCTATTTGGTGGTCCCACACGCTTAACGGGTTGTATGGAAATTTCTAATGATTTGAACACTGAGTTAGGCACAACCTACCACATGGATGCTTTAGACTGTATTCGAATGCTTGCTAAACAAGGCAAGAAGGTTAAGCGTGTATTGCTTGACCCGCCTTACAGTTACCGTAAAAGTATGGAGCATTACAAGGGGAATCTTAACAGTCGGTTTAAACAGATTCTTGATGTAATCCCCGATGTTTTAGAGCAAGATGGTTGGGTTATCACTTTTGGTTATCATAGTTCTGTGATGAGTGGTAAGCGTGGATTTAGAATCAGGGAGGTTTGCATTATTTCTCATGGTGGAGCGCAGCATGACACGATTGCTACTGTGGAGGAGAGGATTAACCAAATTCTACCGACTAACGAAACTAAAGTGATAAAATCGGAGGTTCATTAATTGCGAGAGTGCCCATGCTGTGGTTACATGGATGGTCCTTATTGGCGAAATGTGCGTTTTAGAATCTACACTATGTATTGCAAGCTTGAAGATTTGCGGTCCATGGATATGCATGAATTAGCTACTTTGCTTGAGAAGTCCCCGAAAACAGACATCACGTACAAACGTTACATTTACAGGTATATTCCTGAGTCTGGTATTGTTCAAAGAATTCATGTGACTGATAGCCGTGACGGTAAGGGTATTAGGGAGCCTGAGCAAGAAAAGCATTTTTCCCGTTGGTTGCCACTTTACCAAACTCAGTTGATTCCAGTTAAGGAGGCTGCACCGTGAAGCTCTGCTATAAACAACTTGTTGAAATCGCGGATGCTTGCTTGGACTGTGACCAAATTCTTGAATGCTTCCCAATGGAGGATGAATGACTGTTGAGTTCTAAAAGATGCCTTCTTTACAAGCAGTTAACGGAGATTCAGGATGCTTGTTTAGAGTGTGACTTGTTTTTGCAGTGTTTTCCTATGGATGATGAAACAGGGCAGTTAATGGAGGTTCCGACTAACGAGCGTTAACCGATGTGTTCAACAAAGATTAGTTAAAGACGTTCACTTAAAGAAGCCATACGCTTACGGTCCTTACAACAAAGTCAAGGGTGAGCGTCAAGCAATCCGAATAACAGAGGGATGCGTTAACAACTGCCCCCAATGCTACGAACCGACACAACTAAAGATATTCGGTATTCCTGAGATTGTCAAGAATGACGTGTTAATCTTTGACATGAATTTGCTGTGCAAACCAGAAGCCTTACAGTTGATTAATGATTTAGGGGCAAAAAGGGTAAGGGGTAAGGTTGTAAAATATGAGCTTGTTTGTGGAATAGATTTTAGGTTTCTAACTCAAGACTTAGCCGATACACTTTATAAAAACCGTTTTGTAAGGATGCGGCTGGCTTGGGATACTCCTTATTCAGATCAGAAGCGAATCAAGAAAGCTTTAGACATGTTGTTAAAAGCTGGATACAAACGCAAAGATGTTATGGTGTTTATGCTGTGCAATCACAAAAGAGTTAGCTTTATTGAAAACTGCAAGAAGCTTGATCTTTGCAAAGTTTGGAATGTTAAAGCCTGTGACTGTTACTATGACGGTCTTGTGATGCCTCACGTTATCCCTATTGGCTGGACTATGGAGCAAATAATTTCTTTCCGGTCTAAAGTTCGCAAGCATAATCAGATCGTGAATTTTGGGATTGATCCAGAATGTTAATTGATGCCAAACCAATAAAAGAGGTGCACCGTGATTGAAATATGCGCCTAATCAAATAATTTCTGGTAATTGTATGGAAATTCTGAAGGACATCCCCGATAACACAATTGACTTAATCGTGACTGACCCGCCCTATAAAGTAAGCCAAACTTACGGTGGTGGTGTTGACGCTGATAACTTAATTGGTATTGCCTCAATAATGCGAACTTTGCCAGAAATGGGCAGAGTTCTTAAGCGTGGGCATTTTGCGGTTATCTGCTATGACAATAGAATTTTGCCCTTCTTATTCGAAGCAGTTAAAGATTCAGAGCTTGTTTACCGTAACCAAATATTTCTCTATAGACGATGGGGGCAGGCTAATAGGTGGATGGGTTGGATGCGCTGCACTGACCCGATATGCTTCTTTGTTAAGGGAACGGATAAGCCGTTCTATGCAACAGAAGTTAAAGCCAAAGTCAGACATGATTGTTTCATTAAGAAAAGCCCAGAGCAAGACGATACAGGACACCCAGCACAGAAACCGCTTGAATTAATGAAGGATATTATTCAATGGTGTTCTGATGAAAACGATTTAGTTTTGGACCCGTATTCTGGTTCTGGTACTGTTTGCAAAGCCGCTAAACTTCTAAATCGGAAATATTTGGGCATTGAGATACAACAGAAATATGTCAGTCAATCTGCAGAAAGAATTGCCAATGCTAAAGGTACGCTTGAAAGCTACTTATTTCAAACGGATGGCAACAAAGCAACAGAGAAGGCACAAACATGAGCGTTTCCCTTCGCCTCTTCTATAATTATGGCAGACTGCCCTTGATTCTTTATTGGAATGGAGAGCGCAGGTTATCAATGAAGTATTTAGACCATGATAAGGCATGGGTGCGTGGTTCTGATGGGCTTCACTGTAAATTTTGTGGTGCAAAACTGTCAGGTCATGCAAGAAAGTTTTGTCCAACAACTAATTGTGAACGAGAATATGACCGTTTGTTTGTGCAGTTTGATTGTTGGGCATGGTTTAGAGCTAGAGTTTTCAAGCGTGACGGCGGTTGCTGTAAATTATGTGGAAAAAATATAGGCGAACCGAATGACTATTATGCTGGCGGTTATGTTTGTGACCATGTTGTGCCATTGTTCAAAGGCGGCAGGGATTGGTGGGAAGACCCTGAGATGTCTAATTTTCAGACTCTTTGCGAAGAATGTAATAAGAAAAAGACAGCGTGTGATGTTGCCAAGCCTAAAGTGATTAGGCAGAAGTTTGACCTTAAAACTGTTCGGTATCTTGGTTTTGTGTTTGAGCAAAGAGAGTCAGTTAATTATTCGCTTGAAAAGTTCATAACGGTTGACACTGAACCAACCGAATAAGCGAAAATGTTATATACTAATAAAACCTATTAGAACCTAATAAGAACTGTTAAAAAGAAGGAACAAATAATATGGCTGATATGAAAGATAACATCAGCGTTTCGCTGGAAAAAGAAACAATCGCTTGGGTTGACGCTCAAGCATCTACAGGCAAATTCCGTAACCGTTCACACGTTATTGAGTACGCAATTAACCAGCTAAAAGCAAAGGAGGCTTAAAGTTTTTGAATCCTAAATGTCCACACAAAGACTTGAAAGGAACAATCTGTAAGAAAACATTGTATCGTCAACATTCAGGCAGACGAGCGTTTCTGAAGTGTTCAAGCGGCCACAAATACAAAGTTAGTTCTGTCTTGAAGCAACCTCAACCAATGGAGGCTTAAAACTTGCAAGTTGACGATACTAAACTTTTAGCTTTTTTAGATTGGATTTGGAGAAAACGTTTCTCTTGGACCGATAATATGAGCATTGAGGATTGCTTTGACGAGGTTAAGAAAGCTTTTGGCGAGGACATCTTTGTGAAAGTTGGCTTAGATAAAGACACTATTAGTTGTGTTCAGACCGATAGCGATAAGGAGGCAAAACAGTAATGAACCTGCAACAGTATTTAGAAAAAGCAACAAAAGAGTTCGTTTATCCTACAATTTTACCAACCAAAGAAGAAATTGATTTCGTAGTAATTCCCATGATGGAAGCTATAAACGCTTTTTTCAAAGAAAAACGGGAAGAAAAAGGTGTGCCTATTTATGGCCCTTATTCTTGCGAAAAATGCGACATAGCACAGATAACACTTGACGACCTCATAGAAGAATCGGTTCATAAAGAAAAAACAGAAGAGGCGAAACCATAATGAATGTTGAAACATTAAGAGTAGGCGATTTAGTTGAGCCTAATGATTATGCTCATAAAGTGTTCCGTTTTCCTAAAAACATTGTTTTGCCTTGGAAGGTAATTAGAATAATTAACAGAGATACCCCTCCAGCAGGCATAGTTGTTGAACGGTATAACCGCAAAACTGGCAAGCCTTACAAGGACACATGGGCAGAAATTTTCTTGCAAAAAGTATCAGTTGTACAAGAAAAGACGGAGGAAAAGAAGTTATGAGTGAGAATCAAAGAAATGCACAACTACAAATGAATCAACTCATAAAAAAAGGTAAAAAATGCTTCATACAAGCGTCTGGTCATGTTGGAGAAATTAAAATAGTAAACTTCTCAGATGGAACAAAAACCGTTAACTTTGTTAGTGCTGACGGGGAAATAGACTTCACATTAGTTACAAATGAACCTTTCCAGCTTTCAACAGACGCACCTATCGCTCATTTTGTGCCACCAGAAATTAGAGAGCTTTTTCCGTATTGGGCGATAAATTTTAAGGCATACTTGCGGTGCAAGCGACCTTCCAAAGCTTGTTTAGATTGTCAGTTTCTTGAGCAATGCCAAGGAATCAACAATTCGTTAAATGTACCCAAACCAATAACGGAGGGTTAAATCAGGTGGCAACTAAGCAATATTATCAAAGATGGAAAGCCAAAAAACTCGCAGCAGACCCAGACTTTTTTAAACATGACTACCAAAGGCGTTTAGCTTGGCTTGGCAGAGAGAAAATGCGGTCTTATGGCATAAAGAGCCAAGCCAATAACGCCGAGTCAATTCGAGCAAGCAAGTATGCTTATCGTAGAAGAAACCCTGAAAAAAACAGAGCACAAGTTTATGCTCAAAGATATACTCCATTAAAAGACAAGTGCGAAATCTGTGGGTCAACGGCAAACTTACAGCGACATCACCCCGACTATTCAAAACCACTCGAAGTGCTTACTCTTTGTGGTGAATGTAACCGAAAAGCAGAGAGTACCTCCCAAATAGATAAACAAGTGCTAGACCGCCATTGTAATACTTGTTCAAAAACATGGCCTGCTTGCGGTAAAAGACACAAGTCTCTCAAGGGATATGCTTGTGCATTATGGGAAGATGGCGAGCCAAAAATCCCGTTGAAAGGGCAACTAGGACATTTTTGCGAGAATTGTGCTAAATCTATCCCTGAAACATGCAATAGAAAGCATGGCTCACACATAACTGACTGCGTAATTTGGGAGTCTAAATCGTCTTTTGTTACAGAAAAATCCGAAAAGGGGAAAGACCAATGAACAGATTTCACGATTGGCAAAAATGCTCTAAATGTGGTCGAGTAATGGCAAAAGACAGAAGCCTTGCTGATTGCTGGTTAATAGTTCACTCTGGAAAAATTACTTGCGAACATGACTTTAAACCAACGGTATCTCTTGTTCCCGATTTGTCTGAGTCCAAGAGGCCACAGATGCCCGATGCGAACATGTCAGTTCCGTTAGTTCCAGAGACTATCCTAGGTGATACCTCTGGCGGGTCAGTGGACACCTCTTGCGCTCACGAAAAGAAGGAGGGGCAATAATTGAGCAGGCAAGTAAGTGCAGAAGAACTTTCAATCCGCTACATGCTAAAACATGAACTGTTAGACTTCACAGACGAAATGAAAAATGCCCTCTTTGCAAACATCGAAGAAAAAGGCGATTCATGGAAAACATGCAATAAAGAATACTTGGTAAAAAAGTTAGAGGAGCATTTGAAGCTGGGTCATTGGGTGTCTGTTGCTAACTTCTGTTTTATGTTGCATTATCGAGAAAACAACTTTGAGAAAGTTGGGACTTCAAATCTTTGTGCTCAAAGAGCCGAAAAGGAGAGTAAAACCTAATGTACGACTCAGGCTCAGCCGTTGTAGGCGCAATAATTTTAGTTTGCGCTGTTTTACTTCCTGTTGTTTTTGTAGCTGTTGCACTGGTTGACTTGGTGTTTTTCCGTAGCTGTGTTGTTGCGGATGTTTTTTTACTTTTAGCTGGGGTCTTTTGTATCTTTGGGATACAGTATTTTATTAAACGTGCTCAAAGCGATAAAAAGGAGAATCCATAATGCCGAACGTCTTTGATGAAGAACCCAACCTTCAAAAACACAAGAACTGGCCTACTTGCTGCAACTGTGCTAAGATTCGCGGTGTAGATTGTAGCCGTAAGAAGGATGTTGGTAGGGGAACCTGTCACAGTTTCGTGCCTAAAGGAGAGAAACAAGCGTGAAGCTACCTGGATTAGTCAAAACAATAAAGTTTAGCCATGATTACGAGAAGCTACCGGAAGGATGGGAGAACACAGAAGCCATTTTACTAGCTGTCGTGCCTCAATCGATTTCTTATCTTAAAGGCGCTGTTCCAAAGTTCTTAGATTACGATACGAAATTTAGGGGAAAGCAAGGTTCTTATCCGCTGACCTTTGAGAACGCCTTAGTCCTGTTTTTTGTTCACATAAACAGTGGTAAACCATTCACAACTATTCGCAGAGATTATCCAAGAAAAGCTGACTACTACAAAAATTCGGTAGGCGATTGGTTTACCTTAGTTCCGACTATAGATAAGGAAGCGACAAAACAATGACAACACATACATATTTCTTTAACAAAAACAAGGTCTTTCCAGAATCAGAAGGAGCAATCGGGATTAGCCCAATTAACAATGTTAACATGTTAAAGAAGCATCCTGAAAATTATGTTTCTACACCATACTTCAAATTCTGCATATGGAATAAGAAACAAAAAGAAGCTGATGCTTGGTGGATTGCTGACGATGTTTATTACAAACTCATAAAGCTTGTTAAGCTGTTCGGCTATGATTTAGCGAACTTTGAAGTCTTAATTCCTAAGAAACAACATCCAGTACTTTTCAAGCTTAATGGAATGTGTCTTATTGCTGCTCCATATGTTGGAGTTAATTTTGGTGTAAATTTATTGGATGATAATAAATCAACAATTTCACAGTCATTTAAGACAGGAGTTGAATAAATAAAATGAGCATCCAATGGACAGAAAAACTAAATATTGCTCTCGCAGATGAAAACAATAATTCTGAGCTTGAGATAGAAAACCCAGATGGCGAAGATGTTTACATCTACAAAGTTGAAAAAGACAAAGATGGCGAACCAGTAAAGCGAAACTTTATTGGCACTATTTCAGTTGAAACATTTTTGGCTGTCTGTAAACGTGCAAACGACATGTGGTTAACCGAATCGCAAGAACGGCATGAACCAGCAGGGGAGCAAAAGTAAATGTATTGTCCTGCATGTGGCAGCAAAGCCAAATTTGAACCAAACAAGGGAGCTACAGCCTGCAATGTTTGTAATTCCTATTATGTTGTCAAGTATGACGGTCAAGTAGTGCCATCAGTTGCCAAAAATCCGTCAGTTTCACAGGTACAGCCGAAAGGCGTTACCCTATCTAGCTGCGGGCTAGACCAAACGGAGAAATAAAATATGGAAAAAGACATAAAAGATTTGTTAGAATTGTTAGAAGATAAAAACGGTGAAGTTGCAAATATTTGGGGTATGAGTGACGTACTCACTGACCCATCAGAAAAAATCAATGACTACAATGGCTTTAGCGATGCACAAACATTAAGAAAAATCTTTACTGAAGAGCAGCAAGAGTTCATAAGAATCTTGGTCTCAAACGTAATAAAAATGATGACTTTTCATAATACGGAGAGTTTAGCAGAAGCACACAAAGACATTCATGAAGAAATAGAAAAAATTAATGCGAAGCTTCGTAATCATCGACACGACTTAAATAAAACGTACTCAGCAAAAGCGGAGTTTTGAAGCATGAAGCAGAAATGTAAATCATGCCCCTATTTTTCTCAGTACAAAACAAGTGAAGAATTAGCAAAGATTGTCCTTAAACTGGACAAGATAATTGCTTTTTTGGAAATTAAGGATTACACATCGGTACGAAAGGAAATTAAAGGTAACGGTGAACAAAAATGGTGAAAATCTACACAGACGACCCGAAAGTTAGGTATGTAAAAACAACGGTGTCGGCTGAAAGAACCAAGGTTGAAATAGACTCTAAACTCAGAGAATACGGCACTTATGATATAGCATGGCATTGGCGACCAGAAAATAACGATGTCTTTGTGATGTTCACAATTGAAGAAGTAATCGATAACATCCCAGCTAAAGTTACTGCTAAAGTTGTTATGCCTACGCTGTGGGATAAAGGCAACAGAAACTCTAGAATCCCAGAGAACCGCGTTGAAAAAGTTAACCTGTCAGCTTCTATGCGTACAATGTTTTGGTACATTAAAAGCCAGCTTGAAGTTAGCTATGCAATGCAGAGTAGCCGTGTAGCCGCGTTTCTACCTGACTTGATGACTGCAAACGGTAACCGCTATTTTGATAACTTGAAGAGTCGGCTTGACCAGTTTCAAGCGTTAGAGAACAAGTCAGAGCCTGCGCAGCGTGAGGTTGAAGTTATTGTGCCTAAGAACGTGAGGAATGTTACTTATGAGCAGTAGCAAAGTTGTGGGTAATACCCCTACCCTAAACAGTGTAAAAGTTGGCTTAGGCAAACAGTACGTTGCACAGTTGTCTTCTCAGCTTGATTTGCAGTTTGCTTTAACCCTGAAATTTATGAATCAAAACCCGTTGATAGCTGACTTTGACAAGGAGGCTCTTGATAAACTGTTAGTTTCTCCTCCAGAGGTTAGAGAGGAAACAAAGAACAAGTTTACAGAAGCAGTTAATGAGGCTGTTGTTAAGGCAAAAGCGTTTGCTGAGAGGGAACGGCCTATCACTGTAACTATGGATGATGAACCATTATGAGAGAACGCATTTTTCTTAAAAAATGTACTTGCAACCGAGGAAAAGACGGTGGACCATGTGGTAAAGACGAGTACAGTTTAGGCAACTATAGAGGTTTTGAACTTACCCAAAAACCCTTCTATGATGGCTGGGCAATTTACGCAGAAATCACCAATCCAGATGATTTAGATAAGCTTCTAATGCAAAACAACACTTTTACTAACAAGTTTTTCCTTGACACAGAAACGTCAAGTCATTTTACACTTGAGCAATGCGAGGAATCAGTAATCAGTGACGTAGATAATCATTGGGCAAGAAAACAGGAGCTTCTTGATAAGTGTCATGCTGGCGAGTACAAGGTTGCGCCGATTTTTGCTAAAGAAAAAACATCTGAGAGGATATAGTGACACCGTAACATTAATATAGTTAAAGTGACACTATAAATATTGAGGAAAAACAAAATGGTAACAGTCGAACAAACTTGGACAAAAGTAATAGAAAACGAATATAGAACAGTCTTCGCAAGAATTGGCGGTCACGGTGTTGTGACAATAGATAAAATTCCAGAAATTGATGTTGTTACAATAGAAGTAACTGGCTATTCCTACACAGTGGGAACAAGCAAAAAATATGGGAGATATGAACACTGTGAAACCTTTGAAGAAGCTTTAACAATAGCAGAAAAGAAAATGGGGCAATTTGACTAATGCCAGAACTAAAACAAACACCTCTTTTTCCATCTAACTTTAATCCTAATGCTAATTGTTTGCACCGTAACCCAGATAGTGGAGAAATGACTGGAGTATGTGCTGATTGCTCTTTTACCATACATCATAGAAAATGTGCGCCTTGTAATGGTTGCCCAAGACGTGAAGGTTATTGGACTCCTAGCGATATAGAAGAGGGCAAACTTATAGAAGTCAAGTGTCATGAAAAATGTAGGCTTTTTAAAAATTGGGAACAGCGATTTCTCGAAGAGGAGAGCAAACAATTTGAGTGAACAATGGACTGAGCAAGATGAGCAACAACTTAGAGAGCTACGCCGAAGAAAAAAGGCGTATCTCATCACACAACAAGGGCGCAAGCGTAAGTTTAGCCCTAAACAGTATAAAGCCGATTCATCGGTTGTCAACAAAAAATCACCGGAGGAAACGTGATGGCTGAAAAATGGAGTTCTGTAATGGTGGAGTGCTGGAATTATAGGAAGCATTCTGTAGGTCAAACTAGAACTGTTGAGATTAACGATAAGCGTTATTGCATGTCAGATTGTGACGCTGCGACTTGCCCATTAAATAAACCAAAAGAGTCGAGCAAACTATGAAAACAAGCAAGTGGACAGAAGAAGAAAACAATTACCTAAAAGAAGCTTATCCCAAAGGCATCTGTTTGGGTGAAATGTCAAAGCATCTTGACCGTAGCGCTAGAGCAATCAGGATTCAAGTTAACAATTTGGGGTTAAAGAAAAAGCGTGCTGCCAAAGTTGTTATTCTTGACGATAACCCGTTGAGTATTGCTTCTTATTTAGAAGAATATGATGATAAATTAACGGTTAACCGACAAAAATCGGAGGGTACTTAATGCCGAGAGCGAGAAGCGCCTATGTTTTGCCTGAGTGGAAAAAGCCTGTTTGCATCGGTCACTATGACGAAACATGCGTAACCAATCTTCAAGAAGGCTGCCAATTTATGTCCGAATGCAAAACACGAACGATTAATCAGAAAGAGATAAAATAGGGTTAACGTAAACCTTAAATAGTTAGAGGGATCTAGTAAACCTTGAGGAAAAATATAATGCAAAAAGCTCCAAAATTCAAAAATTGTATAACTTACCCCAAAGATTGCTACCTTTGTTCAAAAGGTCAACAAAAATTCTGTGAAATACCAAACATCGAACCAGAGAAAATAACCCAGAAGTCTCTTTTATCTGAAACCAACGGCGAGGATTACGTTTAATGCCGTTTAAGGAGAAGTCGAAAAGAAATGAATACCAACGTAACTACAAACATCGGGACCAAGCTATTGCAAGACAAGTTAAACGATGTGGCTGTAGCCATTGCCAGTGGCTTATCCAACAATCTCAGATTAATGGTAAAAAAACGATAACGAAGGATGAAAAACATGAGTGACCACCAAAGAGAACATTACCAATTCAGCAAGGTTTGCCACAACGATGATCCAGCACACAGAAAACAATGTGACAGACCTCTTTGCACTTGCCCTAGGTCTTGTCGTTGTTGGTGGAATGGAGAATGCGGTGACTGAACATGAGTAGTTTAGATTTAGCATGGTTGGCTGTTGGCATTGTATGTTTTTGGGGAGTTGCAGTTTTTCTTTATCTCCACAATATCAACGCTACCGTGGAAGAGATTAAAAAAACATTGGTTGAATCACAATCGAAGAAGGAAACACTATGAAAGACCAATTTAGCATCAACATAGGCAACCTATTTGTTGCTATACGGTTAGGTGGTAGATGGGGAAACCTGCCTGCTAACTTTAGCTTAATGCGTTCAATAAAAAATGATGGCGTGGTGGGAGATATGGGTCTTGGTAGTTGGTGGTGTTTATGGTCATGGTTACTTCCTGAATTATCGGATAAATCGAAACCAACGGAGTTGAAAAAGTGACAGAACTATCAGTTCAAGAAAAACTATTAAAACTTCAAGCTATGGGTAAAATGTCCTACGATAATCAACCGACTTTCGGAGAATATTTGCAACTTGCTATGGAGTTAGCAGACTGTAAGACTAAGATTGCTGACGCAAACAAAGTTATTGAGGGGCATGTGTGGCAGTATGAGGATGAAGCTGTAATTATGAGAGTTAAAGAGATTCTTAGTGGGAATGAGTCGAAATGACTGAAACTAAAACCCTTGATGATTTCATAATGGAAGAATGCGAAAGTGAGCTTTGGCTTCCTGAAGATTTGCCTAAAATAAAGAAAGCCCTTTACAAGTGGCTTGAATCGAAAAGACTTATGCCACTGTCAAGAAAGCCTGACGTGATAGAAATAAGCGACTTACAGACGGATTGCATTGAAAAGTCTAAAGGTGAAAAACATGAGTAATTTTAACGATATTTATGACCGCATGATTGAAACTTTAAAATCTCACCCACTTTACCAGAAAGCATTAACAGTTCAACAAATTTTAGATAAAAAAGCTCCTTCTGAAATATGTAGATTTGATGGAAGCTATAACTATTAATCGAAAATTAGTTGATAAACAACTACACGAAAGAAGTCTTGCGCAAGAACGCTATAACCACTTGCAATGGCAAGTTGACCGACTTATACAATTCATAAATATCACAATTACAGGCCCACTTGATGCTAAGATTCTGCAAAAATCCATCCAACAACAGATAAAATCGCTTGGACTTTCGACTAATGCGAACCTACCAACGGAGAAGGGGGCTAAACCATAATGTTTGAAAAACTTAAACTACGATGGAAACAGTATTGGTGTTACCACTATAATAAAAAACTTGAAGGCAAATATCAAGACACAGAATATTATTATTGCCCTGATTGCGGCTTACATTATGCAGTTTTTGCTTAGACGCAGTGTTGATGGCGTATGCTGGTTGATAGTAGGGATATGTCGAGAACTGTAGTAAACCTTTTAACCAAACACAAACAAGAAACAGTATTATGACCGAAATAAAAGAAGAAGAAACTTTTCAGGAACCAATTTGTAAATGTGGAGCAACCATGATTATGCGGGGAAGCTGGGCTACAAAAGATGAAGATTACGCGCTTTATCAATGTCCAAAATGTAAGAACATTCAGTTAAAAGAGTTGCGTTTGATTTAATTTATTCTTTTTTGGTTTCTGCTGATTTGCTGCAAATTCTTTATTTAAGTAGATATAGCTTCGTTATCTGTGATTGTTGGCACTCTTCGGGTGTTGACAGTGTTTACTAAAGTGGGGATAGTTCGCCAGTTTGTACCATCAAAATTATGTTCAACAGCGGTCACGTAATAATACTGTTCAGAAATATTTTCTGGTGCTATTGTGATTGTTAAACGGTCGCCTAACACGATGTTTTTGTTTCCTAATAATATAGGGTCTAATCTATTTACAGGATCTTTAGTTTGGAACAGTATTGTTTGCGCTCTTTTTTCGCAGTCAGCATCACTTTTCAGGTTATCGTCTACAATTACATGGTCGCATTCGTCGTAGCTTGAAATGCTTGTAGCGTCAGATAAAGGAGCATATCGCCATCTGCCAAAATTGAAGCATAACCCGTCAATGTCGACATAGCTACCACCTGAAGTTGTGTCGCATTCCACATTTATATATGATAACTCCTCCCAGCTTGGCTCGCCAAAAGATGTCCATCCCTCTGGGTTACTATCTGCGTCATACTCGTTGTTTTTTCCAAGTGAATAACGGTGAAACTTCCACACATCATTAGAATCACTAAATGATACATGGTTCATTTCAAAGTAGTGACTGCCATTCGGGGCAAAAAGCCGTATATATCCTTCTCCTGTATCGTGTCTTCTACCATAAAATTCTAGCACACTATAGCCATTGATGCCTTCAACATGAACTATTACTGGCAAAGTTACATATGCATACACATTGTAGGGGCTACTAGAGTTTTCTAATCGTGTGCAGGTTGACCCTACTTTTGGTGATGTATCGTTTGTTGTAGCTGTGCCTGATACACCTGTCCAAACTGCGCCATATGTCCAGTCGTCACCGTCAGCAGGATATTTTCTTCCATAAACGTTTTCGTCTTGTGAATTGAAAGGAGTTAATGCACCGTAAACGGCTAACGCATTTTTTATGTTTGTACCGTCTTTGACAAATGAATAACCTGTGTAGTCTTCGCCGTAAGTTAATGTTTCCACGCCTGAAGTGCGATAGGGTCGGCTTTGCCAATATAGGTCATTGTTGACTGTGACATAATAGTCTTTTTTAACTTGGTTGCCTGCATCGTACCAGTGGTCTGACAGTTTGTGAAGAATATCTGCGTATGTTTCGGTGTCTTCTGTTATGTCAACGTAAGTAGTATCTGTAGCTATGAGGCTTGTTCCTAAACTTAAATCTGAAGCAACTGTCGTGGCAATATCGTCGGCGTGTGTGTCTGACCAAACAGTGCGTGATTTTATGCGTCTAGAGAGGATTTCGCTGTTTGATTTGCCCTTTATAATTGCGTATTGCCCTGACCGCCCTCCTGACTGTAATACTTTACCCATGAAATCGGGGTCGCCAGTTAAATCGCTCGTGGAATAGCCATACCATACTTTTACTCTGTCACCGACTACTATATCATTATATTTGTATGTAGAATGCCCAAACTTTTTAGGCAATACTAACTCGAAGAATCCAGAATCGTTATTAAAGCCCATACGTGTTTTAATTGATAGAGCGCCATCAGTAATTGTATATCTTGTTGTAGATACGGCTTTATCGAGAATTTCGATTTTGTAGAGGGGTTTAGGCATGTTTTATGTGCCTCCTAACTCCATGACGGAGGTTGCGGTGCTGAATGCACCTAACGCAGCTAATCCCGTGGTTGCCGCTGCAAAAGCCCATGCTGCAGGACCACCTGCTATGCTTGCGGCTTGCAAAGCGTACAGGGCTCTTGCCGCTTGTTCACTTGTTAAGCGAGCTTTAACCATTACAGTGATTGCTTTTTCAACTTGAGGCGGTAGTCCCATTCGTTGCAGAAGCTGCAGGTAAGTCATTAATTCTATTCGCGTGTTGGACAGGCGATTTTGAGCTCGTCCTAAGTCTCTCTCGAATTCAACTATGTCTTTTTGCATTTCTTTTATATTGCTTGTCATAATTTGGAATTCCTCATATCCGCTTGATTCTATTCCTAAAAGTTCTTCCATCGTGCTTTCATATGTGACTTCTAAATAGCATTTACAGTTCGGATGGGTTAAGGGTACATCATTATAAATATCCCAGACGTTACCCCATATTGGATCGTATAGGATGCCGTCGAAAACGCTGGTGCCTTCAAAATGTTGACCGTTTAATCCTTGACATTTTCTGCATGGTTCAGCCCAGCTTGTGTGAAATGTAAATTTGAAGCGGTGGTCAAACTTTATGTTTTCGCTCATTAGACCACATTCTATAGGTCAAGTCCGAATCTTTCTGTCACTGTTTCTTCACTTGCGTTTCCATGACGGTACTCACGCCACACAAGCCGCACCTTACCTGCTTCGCCGCTGTAGCTGGGACGCACCTCTACAAGTCGCGCTTTAAACTGCATTGCGGGGTTGCCAAGGTTTAGCCAAGTCCAGTTTTCGTAAAAGCTGCCGCGGTGGTGCAGTTCTAAAAGTATGTCTTGGTTATTGAAATCTGTTTTAGGCGTTGACTGCTGGGGGCGCTTCCAAGTGTAGCTGGAGTCGATGTCGAGGTCGTGTTCTGTTGCTATTTCCATGCTTTGGCTGCCGAGGGACTGGTCTACACTGCCTACTCTGCCTGGTACGTCTATTATTGCGTCGTTTATCATGATGGGTGGTTCTAGGAGGGTGCAGTTTGGCATGGTGTAGATGTCTGTGAAGATTTCAAAGAAGTCGTATGTGACTGTGCCTGTGCCGTCGCAGATGTAGAGGTTTATGTGGTCGATGGTTTTGCCTGTGGTTATGCCGCCGACAACGGTGGTGTATGCGCCTACGCTTGCGGTTTCTGCCATCACGGTTTCGCTTGAGGCGTCGCTGAAGGTTATGTCTATT
>Ga0265297_10006723_pt1 | contig 16445 bp, 12 predicted proteins | sample Munlanlwell13791_FD_192502 | JGI IMG/M metagenome (GOLD analysis project Ga0265297, IMG submission 192502) | Leachate microbial communities from a municipal landfill in Southern Ontario, Canada - Leachate well 137-91 | ecosystem: Engineered > Solid waste > Landfill > Unclassified | place... | reverse complement strand
GTTCACGTCCGGCGGCAACACCGCGATGCCCATCTCCCGCGCCTCGCCGGTGAACACAACGAGCTTGTCCTGGTTGCCAATTTCACTGGAGAGCAGCGCGGCCATGAACTCGACCGGATAGTTCGCCTTCAAGTACGCGGTCTGGTAAGCGATGAGCCCGTAGGCAGCGGCGTGGGACTTGTTGAACCCGTAGCCGGAGAACTTGTCGAGCAGGTCGAAAATCTTCTCCGCCTTCGCCTTCGGGATCTTGTTCGTCTCGGCGGCGCCTTTGACAAACTTCTCCCGCTGCTTCGCCATCTCCTCGGCCTTCTTCTTGCTCATGGCGCGCCGCAACAGGTCTGCGCCGCCGAGCGTGTAGCCCCCCAGCGCCTGCGCCGCCTGCATGACCTGTTCCTGGTAGATCATGATGCCGTAGGTCTCGCGGCAGATTGGCTCGAGCAGCGGATGCTCGTAGACGATCTCCTCGCGGCCGGCTTTGCGCGCGATGAATGAGGGAATCAGCTCCATCGGACCCGGGCGATAGAGAGCGATGAGTGCGATGATGTGCTCCAGCCGTTCGATCACGAACTTGCGGCAAAGATCGCGCATGCCGCTTGATTCAAGCTGGAACACGCCGACCGTATCGCCGCGGTTGAGCAATTCGTAACTGGGCTTGTCGTCCAGCGGCAAGCGCCCGATGTCGAGTTCGATGCCGCGCGTCTCGTGGATGCGCTGCACGGCGTCGGCGATCACCGTCAACGTGCGCAAACCGAGGAAGTCCATTTTCAACAACCCCAGCTCGCCCAAAGGCCCCATCGCATACTGCGTGATGATCGCGCCGTTTTGGTCGCGCGTGAGCGGGATGACTTCGTTGAGCGGCTGCGCGCCGATGACGACGCCCGCGGCGTGCGTGGAGCTGTTGCGCGAGAGGCCCTCCAGCACCACGGCCGTCTCCACGATCTCGCGTATCTGCGGCTCGTTGTCGTGGGCGTCCTTCAGTTCCGCGCTCACCTGCAACGCCTTGTGCAGCGTCATGCCCAGGTCGGGCGGAATCATCCGCGCCACACGGTCGCCGTCGCCATAGGGCAGGCCCATCACCCGCGCCACATCGCGCACCACCGACTTCGCGCCAAGGGTGCCAAACGTCACGATCTGGGCCACGCTCGTTTCGCCGTATTTGTTGCGAACGTATTCGATGACCTCGCCCCGCCGCGCGTCGCTAAGGTCAATGTCAATATCCGGCGGGTTGACACGCTCGGGGTTCAGGAATCGCTCGAACAGCAACCCGTAGCGCAGTGGGTCCACCGCGCTGATGTCGAGCAGATACGTCACCAGCGAACCGGCTGCCGAGCCGCGGCAGCCGACGGGAATCTTGCGCTGCTTCGCGTAGCTCACGAAGTCGCCGACGATGAGGAAGTAGCTGACGAAGCCGGTCTTCTCGATGATTTTCAGCTCCAGCTCCATCCGGTCCACCACCGCGTGTTGCTCCGGGGTGCCCGGCGACGCCACGTCGAAACCAAATCGTCGTCGAACGCCCTCGTTGCAGAGTTGCCGCAGATAACCTTCACGCGTCTGGCCGGCGGGCGGCTCAAAAACGGGATACAGGTTTGCGCCGAAACCGATCCGCAGGTTGCACTGCTCGGCGATGCGCAGTGTGTTCTGCACCGCCTCCGGCACCTCGGCGAAGAGCTTCGCCATCTCCTCCGCCGACTTCATGTAAAATTGCTCGCTCGGATAACGCATCCGCCGCTCGTCCGTCAGCGTCGTCTGCGTGCCGATGCAGATCAGGCAGTCATGCGCGTGCGCGTGCTCCGGCTTCAGGTAGTGCACGTCGTTCGTCGCCACCAGCGGCAGGCCCAACTCCTTCCCCATCGTCCGCAGGCTGCGGTTCACCTTCCGCTGCTGGTCCAGACCGTGGTCCTGCAGCTCCAGATAAAAACACTCCGGCTCGAAAATCTGCCGCAATTGCTCCGCCGCCGCTCGCGCCTGCTTCGGCTGGTCCTCACTGAGCTTCTGCGCCACCTCGCCCTTGAGGCAGCTCGTCAACGCGATCAACCCCTTCGCGTGCTGCGCCAGCAACTCCTTGTCCACCCGCGGCTTGTAATAGAACCCCTCCAGATGCGCCGCCGTCACCAGTTTCACCAGATTCGCGTAACCGGTCATGTCCCGCGCCAGCACGATCAAATGGTTGGATGCCTCTCGCGCGTTCATCGCCTGCTTGTCGAGCCGGCTGCCGGGTGCCACATACAACTCGCACCCGATGATCGGCTTCACCCCGTTCTTCTCCGCCGCCTTGTAAAACTCGATCACCCCGAACATGTTTCCATGATCGGTGATGGCCACGGCCGGCATATGAAGCTCGTGCGCCCGATGCGGCACAGCGTCAACGCCGCACGCCGAGTCCAGCAAGCTGAACTCCGTGTGTTGATGTAGATGAACAAATTCCGCGCGACTGCTCATGTGCCGTCGAGTATAGACACCGGGAGCGCGATGACAAGCGGAGTCGCGCTCAATACACGCATCTCCCCTCCTCGTGATGTACTGCACTAAATGAAACCAAAGCCAAGAAGCTACAGCAGGACATCTCAATGGCTTGGAGCCACACCTTCACGCTTTGCGTTTTCTCGCGCTTCAGTCGCTGTTTTGCTCGCGGGTAAGCGACCAAGCCCCCATTCAAAAATCAAACTCGCAACCAGATTGAGGATAACCGCAGAGACTGCTGTAAGCGCAAGAGCACATTTCGGTTTCGCTTTTACCCACTCGATCATGCGAAAATACAATGTTTTTTCGATTCTCCTTAGTTCTTTGTCCAGAGTCGGTAAGAACTGGGAATCGATCTGTACGGACGATAAACGATGGCGACAAGCATCGCACAACCTTGGTCTGTGCATGGAAAACACAATATCCGATTTCGTAGAATTCATGTCGAACAGGCACCCCCTAACATCATCGTGAGCCCATGTATAGCCCGACGGCGGGATTCTCTCATTATTACCAACGTAAAGAACTGCAAGTTCGTAAATGTTCCTAAGTATGTAGTGTTCGATCGTGAAATTCGACGACTGAACGATATCAGCCATTTCATATAGGGATATCACGACAACATCATCATCTAGGCGCCGCATGTAGTAGTTGTCCTCCAACGGGGCGTTGATTAGCGCCACTGTGAAGTCTGCATCATTATCTGCTTGAACCAATGATCTGAGTTGTCTGCCGGAATACTCCCAAAATTGTCCTTCTGAATCTGGTAGGTGGTTTACTGTCGCACGATGCTTAACCGCCAATATCTCACTCGCCCATTTCTCGATGAAATCAATGTTGATTGGATATTTGAGACTTCCTAACGAAACAAGCGATACGTTTAGCGGTTTCATATTGGTTCACGCAGACAACGCCAATTAGACGGCACCCATAAACACCTTCTTGCTGACCATTATTTGATACCGTAGTTCTCTGGCGCGCGGGATTGTCCTCCTGACGTCCAACGGCAGCAAGCGGTTTCTACGGTAGGGCGAGGCGTCCCGCCGAGCCGCTCCCCTGCGCTCAGGAACGGCATCGGCTCGGCGGGACGCCTCGCCCTACCAATCTGCTCAAATCGGCATTGCGGTTTTCAATATCGCCCACCTTGGTTCTCAGAGGTTGATGTTGATCTTCCTGAAGCCGGCTTTCAGCGCCGCGTTCATCTCCGATGGCGAACGGCCCTCCAGGAGGATGTCGAGCTTCTCGATGCCAAACTCCTCGCTGCGCTTCGCATCGGGACGCTTGAGGCTGCGCGGATACCTGAAACCATCGGCTGTTTTTTGCACGGCGGGATTCTTGAAGAACAGGTCCCACTCGTCGCGCGCTTTGGCGACGGCGTCGAGATATTTCAGGAACCGCGTGCCTTTGCCGTCGCCGTCGAGATGGCAGAAGTAATAGACGAGCATGAACGACTGATAATAAAGCAACGCTTGTTTCTGCGGCGATTCCGCCATCGTGTTCCAGTCCTGGCGTTTCATCGTCATCAGCCTGCCCGCAACGCTCAACTGCGAGGAAAACACACCGCGGTCGCGCCACCGTTTCATGTAGCTGCGCAGCCCGTGCTCGTGGTAGGCGGCGGAAAACTTGCCCGCGCTATAGGGCAGCGTTTCGGTGTATTCCGCCGTGCCCTCTGCCACCCATGATGGGATGAACGGCAGGAATTCGTGCATCATCTGATGCGTCACCTCATGGACGAGCGCCGTTTCCTTGAAGCCCGCCGTCCTGTACCAGGTCGACGCGCGCTGATGCAACCCGAGGCTGGAAAACGGAATGCGGAAGATGCGGTCCTTGCTGGAATAGCACCCCCCGCTGTTCTCCATACCGCCGTCAGCGACATAATCGCCGTGTGTCACGTAAAGTTTTGCCCGGAAGAACCCGAGGTCCGCCGGCGGCCGGGGTTCGACGCCCCAAGGCAACGCTTGCACCAACAATCGCGTCGCTTCAAACGTGCGCGCGATTTCCCGCATCACACTGCCCGCCAGTTTGTCCCCCGACACGAACTCGAAAGCCTTGGAACGATAGACATAGCTCCGTTGCGCAGATTTCTCCTGCACAGCAGTGATGTCCAACGAGTTCATTGGCACTTCGACGGAAGCGGGCCAGACGCGTCTCTCCACCGGCATGCGATTGCGGTTTTGCATCGTAGCCTGTTGTGCCGATACAGGCATCGCACCGACAGCAACAATGAAGGTCAGGGCAACAACTCCGAGGCGCGAACAATCAGGGAAGAACATGAAGCCCGTGTATCCAAACACATCAGCCAAGTCAAGCGGAGACCGGCAAGCTGAACTCCGTGTGTTGATGTGGAGGATGACAAGCGAAGTTGCCGGGCCTACATGGTCTGGACTCCGGCCTTGACTCTGCGGGCGAGGCTTTTATTGTGGGTGGCGAATGGCACACCGGCCTGCATGAAAAAACATCTCGGAATTCTCCTGCGATGCGCGGTGAGCGTGGGCATCCTGTATTTCATTTTCAAAGCCATCTTTGAAAAGGAAAGCCCGGAGCATCCGTGGACAGTGGGCGCGGCCAAGCTCTGGCACGATCTCACCTCCCCCGACCCGCTCTGGTTGCTCGGCGGCGTGGCGTTGTTCGCGCTGATCTGCTTCGTGAACATCATCCGCTGGCAAATCATCCTGCGCGTACAGCACATTGATCTGGGTCTGTGGCGCGCCACGCAATTGTTCTTCATCGGCCATTTCTTCAACTCGTTCATGCTCGGCTCCACCGGCGGCGACGTGGTGAAAGCCTACTACGCGGCGCAGGAAACGCATCACAAGAAGGCCGAGGCAGTGATGACGATCATCATTGACCGGCTCATCGGGCTGATCGGGCTGTTCGCAGTGGCAGCGGTGATGATGCTGGCGAACCTGCAACTGCTCTTCGGCAACGAGCAGTTGCGGCCGATGTCGCTGAGCGTGGTGAGCATCCTGGGCGTGCTGCTATTCTGCCTGTTCGTCGGCTTCTGGCCGGGGCTGGGGAAATTCCTCCACGCATGGAGGCAGAAATTGTTTCACGAAGGCTGCAAGCGCCAGTATTGGAAGAAATTGTTCAGCGAGGAGCGGCTTGAACACTGGCGCGAACGGTTCGCCGGCATCCGTGAGAACGTGAAGAAGATGATCGGCGCTTACCAAGCCTATGCGGCGCACAAACCGGCGTTGATCAAGACGTTCCTGCTGGCGCTGGTCACGCATGTCTCGCTCATCTTCAGCGCCATCTGTTTTGGCAAGAGCCTGGGCATCGAAGTCCACCTTGGGTTTTATTTCGTGATGGTGCCGGCGATCAACTGCATCGCCGCGGTGCCGATCACCATCAACGGGCTGGGCGTGCGCGAAGGATTGTTCGTGGCGGGGTTTCAGGCAGGCGGCGTGGCGAGTGAGAAGGCGCTCATGCTGTCGCTGCTGGGCTTCGCAGTATCGCTGTTCTTCAGCATCATCGGCGGAGTGGTCTATCTCTTCTTCGAGCGGACACATCCGAGCATGGCACAGATTGAATCCGAGCCGGAGGAGTAGGTCCTCCAGTCCGTATCTTGTCCCCAGCCAGCGCCGGCTTTATAGTGCGCCACAATGACTGACAAACGTCAACTCGCGCTCGACATCGTGCGCACGCTGCGCGCGGCGGGACACACTGCGTTGTTTGCCGGCGGCTGTGTGCGCGACATGCTGCGCGCCGTGCCGCCGCACGACTACGACGTGGTCACGAGCGCCAGGCCGGAGCAGGTGCGTGCGCTCTTCCGCAAGACGTTCGAGGTGGGCGCGCAATTTGGCGTCGTGCTCGTCGTGCTGGAAGGGGTGTCCTTCGAGGTGGCGACGTTTCGCAGCGACGACGCCTACGAGGACGGCCGCCGGCCCGTCTCGGTGACGTTTTCCACGCCGGAAGCCGACGCCCAGCGGCGCGACTTCACGATGAACGGCCTCTTCTACGACCCCGTCGAGGAGCGCGTGCTGGACTACGTCAGCGGGCGCGCAGACATCGAGCGGCGCGTGGTGCGGTGCATCGGTGATGCGACGGCGCGGTTCACCGAGGACAAGTTGCGAATGCTGCGCGCGGTCCGCTTCGCCAGTAATCTCGGCTACGACATCGAACCGGAGACGTTCCGTGCGATCCAGCAAATGGCCCCTCAGGTGGCTGTGGTCAGTGCCGAACGCATTCGCGATGAGTTGATCAAAATCTTCGCCCGGCCCAACGCCGGGCGCGGTCTGCGCCTGCTCGACAACAGTGGCCTGCTGGGCGTTGTGCTGCCGGAAGTCGCGGCGATGAAAGGTTGCGAACAGCCGCCGCAATTCCATCCGGAGGGCGATGTGTTCATCCACACCTGCCTGATGATGGACGGCCTGCGCGAAGCGTCGCTGACGCTGGCATTCGCGACGCTCCTGCACGATGTCGGCAAACCGCCGACGTTTCAGCGCGCGCCGGACCGCATCCGTTTCAACGAACACGATGCCATCGGCGGGCGCATGACGGAAACGATCCTGCGCCGGCTGCGGTTTCCGAACGAGCAGATTGACCAAATCGTCGCCTGCGTCGAGAACCATATGGTGTTCCGCAACGCCCCCGAGATGCGGAAGGCGAAGCTCAAGCGCCTGCTGGCGCGCCCGACATTCGCCGAGGAACTGGAACTGCACCGGCTCGACTGCCTTGCCAGCCATGCCGACCTGACCAACTACGACTTTCTAAAAAATGTGGTCCTTGAGATTCCACCCCAGGTTGCCGCTCCGCCACCATTGATCACCGGCGATGATCTGCTGGCGATGGGAATGAAGCCCGGCCCTGAAATGGGCGCACTCCTGCGCGAAGCGCGCGAGTTGCAACTCGAAGAGAAACTCCACACCCCCGACGAGGCGCTGGCTTGGGCGCGGCAACGCCTCGCTCACTGAAGGCTCACGAAGTAGGAGCGGCAGGCGCGGTCGATCAGCTTCGGCTCCAACGCGAGCTTGTCACCCTGATACCGCGCAATTTCGGTAATCTGGTCGACCAAGTCCCGCGGATGCACGGCGCGGAAGGCACGGCCGGCCTTCTGATAGTACTCGGCGACGAGATACGCGTAACCCGCCTCGTTAAACTCCACCCCGCGACTCTGGCACACGCGCTCGAAAATCTCGCGGAACTGCTCCGGCGTGGGACTGTCCACCTTGATCTTGTGCCGGATGCGCCGCAGGAACGCCTCGTCCACAAGATCCTTCGGCGCGAGGTTTGTTGAAAACACGATCATCACGTCGAACGGGAACTCCACCTTTTTGCCACTCAGCAGCGGCAGATAGTCCACCCGTTTCTCCAACGGCACCATCCAGCGATTCAGGAGTTGGCGCGGCTCCAGACGCTGTCGGCCAAAGTCGTCTATGATGAAAGTGCCATTGTTGGCCTTGACCTGTAGCGGCGCCTCGTAGGTCTTCGACTTCGAATCGTAGAGCAGTTCCAGCATGTCCAAAGTCAATTCGCCACCGACCACGATCATCGGCGGCCGGCAACGCACCCAACGTTGGTCCGGATTACCAACCCGCGGCAGCAACTGCGACCCACCGTTCTGGCCGTTCGCGACCGGCTCGTGATCCAACGGATCGAAAACCCGCACGATGTGACCCTCGACTTGGATGGCGTGCGGCACAAACACCTCATAGTCTTGTGCGACGCTGATCGCCTCAGCCAACAGGGTTTTGCCATTGCCCGGCGGTCCATACAGGAAGATTGAGCGACCGTTATTGGCCGCCGGACCCAGTTCCTCCAGCAGTTCGTCGCTCACCACCATGGACTTAACCGCCTCCCGGAGCCTGGCTTCATCCACCGGTCGCTTGGCGAGCGCCTGTCTTTCCACGACGGCGCGATATTCCGCCAACGTCACCGGCGCCGGGCCAGCGTAGCTGTTGAAGTCCATCAGTTCCCGTGCCCGCGCCGCGCCGATTTGCGTGAGCGCGTAGATGAAACCCATCTCTCCGATGCCGCGCACACCCGGCCGGCCAATGAACTGCTCTTTCAACAGCCGCTCGATCGCTTCCCTGACGACCGGTTCGTAGGGCAGCAGAATTTCCTGCACGATCTCCTGCGCGGTCAGGTCGTTGCGCGCGTAAAGAATCCGGAGGATCAACTCCGCGATCTGGTTGAGCGTCATGCCCGTCTTGGCGACGGACTCCGGAGTCATCGGCACTTGCAGCTCGTTTTTCCCGGTCATAGTCTGATTCCGATTGTTGTGAAGCGCGCTCGAAACCGCGCGCCTCTAGTCCGGCTTCAACACCACCTTGATCGCGTCGCCGCGGCGGGCCATGTCGAAACCTTCCCGCCACTGGCTTAGCGGCAATTGCTTTGTGACCAACGCCTCCAGGTTCACCTTCCGCTCCGCCAACAGTGCCAGCGCCTTGCGCCACGAGCTGGGCTTCTGTGTGTGCGAACCGATCATGCTGATCTCGCGCACGAAAAACACGTCTTCAAAATTCAGCGACACATCCTTGTGCAGGATGCCCGCCTGGATAAACCGCCCGCGCACCCGCACCGTCGCGAGCGCCGCTGCGACCGCAGGAGGAACACCCGCGCATTCGATGGCCACGTCGAAACCGTAGCCGCCGGTCATCGAACGCCCGACTTCCTTCAAGTCCTCCGCCTCTACATTCACCGTTCGCTCCGCGCCAAGACGCGCCGCGAGTTTGAGCCGGGATTTGTCCTTGGCCATGCCCGCCACCACCGCCCGCGCGCCGCACGCCTTCACCACTTGCGCGCACAGCAAGCCCAGCGGCCCCGGCCCCATTATCAGCACCACCTCGCCCGGCGCAACCGTCCCCTGCTCCATCACCGCGTGAGTCACGCAGGCGAGCAGTTCGCAAATCGCGCCCGCCTCGTAGGTAACGTGGTCGGGCAGCGGATGCACGCTCGGCTCGCGGATGACCAGATAATCCGTAAACGCGCCCTCGGCTTTCGTTGCGATGCCTTTCCGCTCGATGCAAAGGCTGTAGTCCTCCGTCGCACAGAACTTGCACTTGCCGCAGATGGAAGCGGTCGTCTCCGACGTCACACGCTCGCCGACCTTCCGCGTCTTGACGCCCGCGCCGACCTCCACGATATCGCCGGCCAGTTCATGACCCAGGATCACCGGCGGCTTCAGGCTTGGATGACCGTGGATGTCCGTCCCGCAGATGCCCACCGCGCGGACGCGAATCTTCACCTGCCCCGGCCCACACACCGGCTCCGGCACCTCGCGCAATTCGATGTCGTTCTCGCCCCGGCCGATTTTGACTAGCGCTTTCAACGTGTCACCTCAGTCCGGTTTGATGGAAATCTTGATGCCCACCTGGTTCACCAGCAACTCGATGGCCTCCGAAATGCGACTCAGGGGAAATTCGTGCGTTATGAAGATGTCGGTATTCACCGAGCCTTGCGCGATCAGGTTCATCGCCCGCCGCACGTATTCCGGCGTAAAATGAAACACTCCTTTGATCGTCACCTCGTTGTAGTGAATCAGACCCGTGTCCACTGTGATCTTCGTGTTCGACGCGCAGCCGCCGAATAGATTCGCGATGCCGCCCTTGCGCACCGTCGCAATCGCCGTCTGCCACACTTCCGGCAGACCCACCGCCTCGATGGCCACATCCACGCCGCGCCCGCCTTCAGTCCGCTCACGAATCGCTGCGACGGGGTCGGACACCTTCGAGAGGTCCAGCGTCTCGTGCGCGCCAAGCTGCTTGGCCACCGCCAGCCGCTCAGCTTTCATGTCCGCCGCAATCACGCGCGCGCCCTTCAGATGCACCAGCCGGTTGAAGAACAGCCCGATCGGCCCCGCGCCCAGCACCACCACCGTGTCGCCAAGCCGGATGCCGCTGCGCTCCACGCCATGCACCACGCACGCCAGCGGCTCCAGTAACGCCGCCTGCCGATACGTCACGTGCGCCGGAATCTCCACCGTGTTCTGTGCCACGATCGGCGCTGGAATGATCGCGTATTCCGCGAACGCCCCGCTCAATCGCAGGAACATGTTTTCGCACATACTCTGGTTGCCCACCTTGCACCAGTAGCATTGATTGCACGGCGCGGAGTTCGCCGCCGCCACGCGCATCCCCGGACGGAACTGCGTCACGCCCGCGCCCACCTCCACCACCTCGCCCGTAAACTCATGTCCAAAGATGAATGGCGGCTGAAACTTCGGATGGCCGCGCAGATACATCTTGCGGTCCGTCCCGCACGTGAGGGCGGCCTTCACCCGCACCATCACCTCGCCCGGCGCCAGCGCGGGCAGTTCCACCTCTTCCAACCGGACATCTTTCAACCCATGCAACACCGCCGCTTTCGTTTTCATGCGCCGCGAGAGTAGCGAGCGAGAGCGGCGAAGACAAGAAGGAGAATTGTGCCGTGCCTTTCCGCGCTTGAAGGGCCTGCGCCGTTGTGAGAGAAAGACGGCAGTCAACGCATTCCAACATTTCGTTTTCTGCACATCATGACATATAAAGCAATATGTCCATCATGCGGTCACAAATTTGGACGACTCTGGTCCTTTCGTAGGCTTTATGGGTTCAAATGCCCATCGTGCGGGCGGCTCATTAAGAGCAACGCGTTGTGGGAATGGATGGGCAACACCGCAGTCGCGATATCAATCATGCTTACGCTCTGGCTATGGTTCTCACATTTTTTACCCGGTTGGGCAGTATTGGTTATCACGGCTGCCATTTTTGTCGCTGCGTTTGCACTCTTTCCGTATATCACCAGATTCGACCTGAAGGATGACGCAGGAGACCTCGGCACCCCAAATCGAAAACGCCGCTTCTGGATAGCTGGCGTTTTCGCGCTCATTGTCTCTGCGGTCGTTGTTGTGCCGATCACATTGCTCTTACTCTCTTCAGACCTTATCGTCCTTGCAAGCGTCCAAGAGTCACGCATCGGAACACCGCCAGACCGCATCGATTCGTATGTCCCTGACGGTCACAGTGATCAGTACTTCTTCGTTCGTTTCAAGCCTCTGCGTATTCTGAAGGGTACATATACGAGTGAATCGCTTGGGGTTCGCCTTCACAGCCCTGCGCTCACATTTGGCATTCGTAATGATAAGTCCAAAGGTCTTCGATACTTGTTGTTCTTTCGATATGTAGTCGCTTCGGACGCAGAAAAAGTCCTTGTTCTTACCGGACATCTGAAGACATCTTCATAGCAGCCCTACGCCGCCGCCACCACCGTCAACGACGCGAGTGGGTCTCAGCATTTTCCCGTGGCCGCCGGGGTCACGGGGCGGAGGCGTCGCAGATGAGACACCCGTCCGCCGCCTCACGGCGGCTACGAGGCGAAATCGTAGCCCGCGACTCCGTCGCGGGACATCATCATCATTCCTACCACGGCGTGGCGGGCTACGAAGTTCGCTCCGTGATCGCCAGCTTGCCGGGCAATAAGGAATCCAGCCTCAAGACGCACGCCGGGAGTATCGCGTTCGAAGGCGGCGACCCACCTTCAATGCCAGCCGCTTTTCCACTTGCGGGGCGGCGAAATGGTTTTTACAGTGCATCTCTTATGTCAACGGCAGCGGACCGCGTGCGCGGTGGAACCAAATTTAGCGAGGTGCTCGGACCGATCGAGTCGGTGCTGGGCCAGGTGGAAGAACGGCTGGGCCGTCAGGTCGGGTCGTTCGAGCCGGGCGTGAGCGATTATGTGCGCTATGCGCTGGGCACGCAGGGCAAACGGCTGCGGCCGGCGCTGGCATTGCTTGGCGGCGGCGCTTGCGGGCCGATTAACGACTACCACATCACGCTGGCGGTGATCGTGGAGATGATTCATCTGGCAACGCTGGTGCACGACGACATCATGGACGGGGCAACGATGCGCCGGCACAAGCTGACGGTAAGCGCGCGCTGGGGCAACGAAATCTCAGTGCTGCTCGGCGACTGCCTGTTTGCTCACGCCCTGAAGCTGGCGACGGATTTCCCGGACATGGAGGTCTGCCGGCGAATCGCGCACGCGACGAACGTGGTCTGCGAGGGCGAAATCCTCCAGACGCAGCGGCGGTTCGACTTGGAACTGTCCATCGAGGATTACCTGAAGTTCGTGGAGATGAAGACGGCGGAATTGTTCGCGGTGTCGTGCGAACTGGGCGCGTTTCTGGCCGGTGCGCCCGCGCCGGTGAAGCAGTCGCTCCGCAACTACGGCATGGCGCTGGGCATCGCGTATCAGATTTACGACGACTGCGTGGACATTTTCGAGCAGGAGAACGAGGCAGGCAAGTCGCTCGGCACGGACCTGAACAAGGGCAAGCTGACATTGCCGATTCTGACCTTGTTGCGCCGCGCGAGCGAGACGGAGCGCGACCAGATATCGATCGACCTGACAAGCTACTCCGCTCCCGGCGCGGCCCGGCTGGCGGCGTTGGTGGTGAAACACCGCACGCTCGATGCCTCGCTGGAGATGATCGAGCATTATCTGGACACCGCGCTGGACTCGCTGAAGCCGCTGCCGGCGTCTGGGTTCACGACGGCGCTGCGCAATCTCGCCTTTTTCCTCCAGAGCCGCAGCCTCGCGCTCTCCGGAGGCAGCAAACCGGCCAGCACACATGCCCCGGCGCACTAACGCCGATCTGCCGCAATGACAACCCGGCTCGAGCCCGCGTTTTCCGTCTGCCGGGGGCTGACATCCGAGGCGGGTTCCACCCGAATGGGCGCGAAAAGTGCGTGCCGCATTGAACGAAAATGGCCTCCAATGGGTCAAAATCGTCGTAAGCGGTGGGTTCACCGCCAGCAAAGTGAAGCAATTTGTGAAAGAACAGGTTCCATTCGATGTCGTGGGTGTGGGCTTCGGCCCAATTCCCGTCTTCATTTGGTGAGTTGATTATGGTGTCAGCCTTGGTAAGTTCAGCGGAAACAGGAATGGATCTTCCCGCGCAACCCGTTTCCGCACTCAGCGATGACGCGGCGCTCGTCGAGCGCGCCCGCGCCAACGATCCCGCTGCTTTTGACGAATTGGTCGAACGTTACAAGCAACGCATCTACGGGACGATCTACCACATGACCTCCAACCACGAGGACTCCAACGACCTCGCGCAGGAGACGTTCATCCGCGCCTACAAGAATCTCGACCGATTCAAAGGCGACTCGTCGTTCTACACCTGGATATATCGCATCGCTGTCAACACCACGATCAACTTCCTCAACGGCCACCGCCGGCGCTCCAAGAATCACCTCAGCCTCGACGACGTGGATGCGCGCATCCAGGAGAACCCGGACTTCATCGAGCGCACGCGCGGCGAAGGCCCGGATGGCGAAGTTGCCGCCAACGAATTGATGGAGCATCTCAACGTCGCGCTGCAAAAGCTTTCGCCGGACCACCGGCTGGTCGTCACGCTCTACGACATCCAGGGTCTCTCGCATGCCGAGATTGCTAAAATCACGAACAGTTCGGAAGGAACCGTCCGCTCGCGGCTCTACTACGCGCGCCTCCAACTGCAGCAGTTGTTGAAGCGATATCTGCCGGAAAAGAACTGACTGCCATGCCTCCGACCCGCCAACCCAACGATCCGCAATTCGACGACCTGCGCCGTCTGCTCGCCATGAAGCGCGCCGAGCGACCGCCGCAGGAAACGATGGACGGTTTCCTCGTTGCGTTTCACAAGCGACTCGCCGATGAGCAGGCCGCTGATGCCGCCCGCCGCGCCAACTCGTTCTGGTTGCGGCTGCGCGAGCGGCTGGGAATCGCGCCTGCCGTGCCCGGCGACGAGGCATTTCCGGCGCTGCGCCGGCTGCTGTCGCTGAAGAGTTACGAACGGCCCTCGCCCGCTTACCTCGACAACTTCCTGATGCGCTTGAACCGCCGGCTGCTTGCGGAACAGATGCGGCCCACTGCATTCTGGACGCGGCTTTTCCAATCACTGACGGAACGTCCTTTCGCCTTCGCCCAGGTCGGTGTCGCCTTCGCGCTCACTTTCGTGCTCACCATCCAGTTCTACAACCACTGGCCGCGCAGTCAGGTTGCAGCCACGGTCCAACCCACCGCGCCAACCATCGTCGCCGCCGCCTCCGAGCGGCCCGTGCAGGTCATTTACGATGACGCGCGCGCCAACGACCGCCGCGAGGAAACGACCGACTCCGCTGTGATGCTGCTGCCGGCGTTTGAGAGCCAGCCGCGCGTCCACTTCGTCATGGATCGCGTGGACATCACGCCAAAAGTTTATGCTGCTTCGTTTAATTACTAAGCCGGCCTGTGCCCTGCTGATGCTGTCGGCCTCGTTGCCGGCGCGCGCGCAAGACCTTTCTGTCGAAACCTTCGAGCGCGCCGTCGTCGCCGTCTGCAACCGCAGCATTGCCAGCGTCGTCCGCGTCAAGGCCATCCTGCCCGACGAAAGCGGCGGCATGGAGGCCGACCCGCGCGCCATGCGCCTCCGCGCCGGCAGTGGTTTCTTCGTGGACCCGAAGGGCGAAATCCTCACCGCTGCCAGCGTCGTCGCAGGCGCGCATAGGATTTTCATTGAGTGGATGAACCAGCGTTTCGAGGCAAGACTCGTCGGCATCGACCGCGAGCGGAGCAACCTCGCGTTGCTGCAAGTAACCGGCGTGCCCGCTCAAGTGCGGTTTCCGGCCCTGCCGCTCGACAAGAAGATTTCCACCGACCCCGGCTCGCTGGTGATCATGCTCGGCTTCGCCGGCGACCTGCCCGCATCGCCGTCGGTCGGTTTTGTCGGTTCGATGGCAATGTATCGCAACACGCCGTTGATGATGACGCGTGTGAACACCAACCCCGGCGAGAGCGGCGCACCGTTGCTGAACGCGCGCGGCCAGGTCGCCGGCGTGCTCTTCGGCGCGTCGTCGCAACTGCCCTCGATGGCTTTCGCGCTGCCCACGCGCGCTGCCCTGCGCGTCGCCGCCGACCTGCGCCAGTTCGGCGAAGTGCGTTATGGTTCTCTCGGCCTCAACCTCCGGCAGGTGGGGGTGGCGACCTCCACCAACGCGCCTCCGCAACCCGCCATCCAAATTGACACGGTCTTGCCCGGCACCACCGCCGAGCAAGCAGGCGCCCAGGCCGGTGACTTGTTGCTCTCCATCAACAAGAAGCCGACGCGGCTGATGCACGACGTCGCCGAGGCGATGTTCTACCTTCGCATCGGCGAGCAAACGCAGATTCAGCTTCTGCGCTCCAACCAACTCACTCAGATCGTCGTAAACGTCATGTCGCGTCCCGCAGCATCCGCCGCCTCCAGCACGCAAGCCGATCCTTCCGCCCCGCCCGCGCCGGTCGTTGTGGCTCCCGCGTCATTCCCCAAGCCCTGACGGCGTTTTTTTCGCCGCCTTCCTGTTGCCACTTCTTGTGTCTGCCGCTCCAGTTGCCTATACTCACGGGACTTCGGTAGCGAGGATAACAACATGAAATGGACTTTTTACGGTGCAGCCCAGACGACCACCGGTTCGCGCCACGTTCTGGCAGTGAACGGCACGCAGTTGATGGTGGAGTGCGGCATGTTCCAAGGACCGCGTGCCGAGTCCACGGAGCGGAACAGCACCTTTTCTTTCGACCCAAAGACGATCGACGCCGCCGTCGTGAGCCACGCGCACATCGATCACACCGGCGCGTTGCCGACGCTCGTGAAACGCGGTTTCACCGGCAACATCTACGCCACCAGCGCCACCCGCGACCTCTCGGCTGTGATGCTTCAAGACAGTGCCCACGTCCAGCGTTATGACGCGGAGTTTGTTTCGCGGAAACGCGCCAAGAAGGGACTGCCGCCTGTCGCGCCGGTTTACAACGAAAAGGAAGCGGAGGCATCCATCCGCCAGTTCGTCGGTCTGGGCTATGAGCGGCCGCTCTGGATTGCCGACGGCGTGCAGGTCCGATTCCGTGATGCGGGCCATATCCTTGGCTCGGCGCATGTGAGTCTGGACGTCCGCGAGGGCAGCCGTAAACTCCGCATCGGTTTCAGCGGCGACGTGGGCCGTGGCGGCGATCCATTGATGCGCGACCCGGCCCCGATGGAGGATCTGGACGTGTTGCTCATCGAGAGCACC
>Ga0265297_10006722_pt1 | contig 16449 bp, 19 predicted proteins | sample Munlanlwell13791_FD_192502 | JGI IMG/M metagenome (GOLD analysis project Ga0265297, IMG submission 192502) | Leachate microbial communities from a municipal landfill in Southern Ontario, Canada - Leachate well 137-91 | ecosystem: Engineered > Solid waste > Landfill > Unclassified | place... | reverse complement strand
TGAAAAAAATGACGAGAAAAACGAGCATCTGAATGGCGATCAATTCGATTATGAGCATAGTTTTTATTACCTCATTTAGCGAATAAGTGAAAAAACACCAACAGCGTAATTACGTTCAATCCTCCTGTAAAGATCAGGGCGACGATCATGGCGAGCATGATTTTGGGCGCTGAAGATGGGTTTCTTCCAAGGGCGTAGATCGAGGAGTAACTCACGGCGGCGATCACGGCGGAAGGCCCCAAAATAGTTAACGCCATTACGATGATGATAGTAATATCGTGCATCATTGTTCCACCAGAATGACCAGCTCGTTATGAGCAAAACGAGCCAATCCCTTTCTTACGGAGACATATTTTTGCCCATCGAGGATGACGCGTCCCTTTCGAAGCACAGTAATCACCGGGCTGTGATAGGGCAATATCTCAAACTCTCCTTGGTCACCCTGCAGAAAGGCGGTTCTAACTTGTCCCTCAAAGAGTACTTTTTTTGGATTCAAAATAACGACTGTAAACATCGGTCCGCTTCCCCCCACGTAAAAACCTAGCCCTCTGATATTTTGTCCAGAGGCAGTTTATCGAGAGCTTCTTTGATTTCAGGCGTCAGTGTTTTTTGGGTTGCTATCTCTTTCAGAAGTTCCGGTTTTTCCTCCCGGACAAAATTTAGAATCATTTTTTGCAAATGGCGTATTTTCTCATTAGGGAAAGAATTCAATTTTCCTTCACGATATAAATAAAGAATAACGACCTGTTCTTCCATCGGGACAGGGTAATTGCGATCTTGCTTTAGCAATTCCTTTAAGATCCTGCCCTTTTTTAATCTTGCCTCGATCTCTTCCAATGCGCCGGATTTGAACCTAGTCAAGCGTTCTAATTCTTTGTATTGAATATATTCCAGACGGAGCATTCCTGAAAGCGTCTTGATGGCCGGCCATTGAACTTTGCTTCCGATACGCGAGACCGAGAGACCTAGGTCTATCGCCGGTTTGAACCCCTCTCTGAAAAGCTCAGTGTTGACGTAAATTTGTCCATCGGTCATGGAGATTAAATTGGACGGGATATATCCGGTCACATCTCCCTGCAAGGTCTCCACAATGGGCAGGAAGGTCATGGAACCGTCGCCTCTTTTTTCTCCCATGTTGGCGGCGAGCTCGATCATGCGTGAGTGAAGGTAGAAAACATCGCCCGGATAAGCGTCGCGACCCGGAGAGCGTTCCATCAAGAGTGAAAGCTGACGATAAACCCAGGCATGCCGTGTAAAATCGTCGAATCCTACCAGGACATGTTGCCCCTGGTTCATGAAAAATTCTCCCAGGCTGCAGGCCACATATGGCGCCAGATATTGTTGAGCCGGGGGGCTCGATGCAGTTGCTGCAACCACGATGGAGTATTCCATCGCGCCGGATCCCTGAAGAATCTGGATCACCTTGTTAAGGGCTGCTTCCGATTTCCCGATGCAACAATATATACAAACGATTCCCTTTCCCTTTTGGTTGAGCATGATGTCGGTGACCAGGGTGGTCTTTCCTGTCATGCGGTCGCCAATGATCAATTCACGCTGTCCCCTGCCGATGGGGATCATGGTGTCCAAGATTTTGATCCCCGTTTCTATGGGTTGCTCCACCGGTTTGCGCTCCAAAACGGGAACGGCTTCGCCAAAAACAGGACGCCTGACAGAATGAGGGATAGGGCCTCTATTATCGAGGGGCTCGCATAGGGCATTCACGATCCTTCCCAAGAAGGCTTCCCCAACGGGGATGTCAAAAATTTCAAACAAGCTGTAGGCAGGATCTCCCGCACGAATAGTTTCCTTGCCCATGAGCAGTAAGACAGAAACCTCATGGGAATTGAACCCCATGATCATCCCGGAGACGTCATTTTGAAAGTTAACCTTTTGGCCATAAAGACAGGTGGATAACCCGTCGACTTTGGCGATCGTCTGCTTGATCTCCAAGACCCGTCCGGTTTCTTTGGCCTGCAGCATTCTATGTGATTTTATCATTTTGCTCGAAAAGTGAAATCGGTCCTATAAGGGATGAATGACGTTATCATTGGTTCATCGCGTGAGAAACCCTGTAATTGTCGGAAACAGAAACTTCATCGGAAAGCGGATATCCGATGATGGCATTGGCTTCGTAAGATTGGCTTGGTGATGCAACGACACCGTAAGAAGTGCCGACGCTGGTACGGTCGAGCGAATAATGTTCACTGGATGCCACTTTTCCTCCTCCTGTTGCCTCTGCTTCTTCTTCGGGACCACCGGCGCCGCCGCATCCCATGGCGCCCATCCCAATTATACCAGCCAGAAGGGGCGCGAGTAGAACGGCCATCCGAAACGATATTTTGAATTTATTCGTCATATTCTTCATTTTTATGGCCCTAAGCAAAAGGAAACGGTCATCTCCAATGCGGCCGTTGGATCGGCAAGGGGGTCGCCTGCCTGAGTTGAGGTCACCTGAATGTCGAGCTTGGACCCGGCGGCTATCGAAGGCGCATTGGTGGCGTCAGTGCATTGGGTGTCTGTCCCGGTGATCTGGCAGGTCATGGCGGGGTCGGTTGGGGCCCCAGCAGCCCTGAACGTGATCGTCCAATAGCCCTTATTATCTCCGGGAGCGGTATCGACCTTCACCAACAGGTTTCCGGCCGTCATCGCGACCGGGACCATGAACATATCTGCTGCAGTCTCGTCTGCATCGACTGTGTTATCGACAAGATTGAGGTAGTTGGTCCCAGCCACCTCGGTAGGGTCAAGCTCCCCGGTTACGATACTGGTGCAGTTGGTGGCGCCTACGCCTATGAGAACGGTGCCGCTTTTGTCGGGGAGCGTCCATGTTTTGTCTGTTGTTTGGAGATCAGCCACCGTGAGGCGACCTTCTATGTCGTCTTGAGTTTCCCCTTCAAAGAGGATGCCTCCCCCGTCATCAGCCAGGTAGAAGACTTCAGTACCCCCGGCGAGGGTATTGCTTTCCAAGGTCTTAGCATATTCGAAGCCAAGCGAGGCGGTCCCCGATATAGCGCCACCATCGAGCCCTGTACCTGCCGTGACAGCGGTGATGTCTCCACCTTCATGGATATCTGTTGTCCAAGAGAGAGCCCCGGAGCCGTCTGTCTTAAGAATTTGATTTGGTGCTCCATCCGCGGCCGGAAGAGTCCAAATTTTAGACATAAGAATGTCGTCCGGCGCTTTGAATCCGACGTAATGATTTCCATTGATGGCAAGTTCCCTGAATTGAACCTCGGCCGTATTGCCAGCTTCGGTTCCGGTCGGCGGCATCGTGACCCCACCGGTGGTGGCGACTGTGGCAATATTCACCGCGTTGGCGCTGACCGTGCCGCTGGCATTCAAAGCGACGGCATTCATGGTTTGTGTGGAGGTTACCGTCGGCGCGGAGAGTGTCGAAGCCGTCAGCGAACCGGCCATGGTGTGATCACCGGTTTTGGTCACAACTTTGGTGGTATCTACTGAGAGGGTGGCGTTCCCCGATGTTGCGCCGCCGGTCAAACCGGTGCCCGCCGTAACGCTGGTGATGTCCGCAACACCGCTGGTCCCGGCCAGCCCGATTTCGGAGCATCGGGAATTATTGCAGCCCATGAATTTGTTTGTGGATCCGTCATAATAGAAGCGACCTGTCGTAAGGCGGCTCAGATCGGATGCGGAGGTCAGGGGCTGAAGGGTGATGTCGCGGGAATAAGCCGTGCCTCTTTCATCAACGGAGAAGAGGGTCTCTGTGGGATCTGCAATTTTGAAGGCAACTCCATCGCTCGAGCTGAGATCATCCGCGTTGAGATTGAGATATCCTGTCATCTCCATGGAATCAACGGACACAACACCTCCGACCATTTCGGTTTTAGCGGCATAGGGGGCGATCGAGAGCCGCTGGTCGGGTGTGAGCTGCTCGAATCCGTTGTATCCGTCATCGAACCAGACGCGGAGATAGAGATTTTCATCTCCGATATCCTCAAAGACTGAAAGGGGTATCTCCGCCATGCCTGTCAGTGAAGTATCTCCGAGCATGAGATTAAAGATTCCGGAATCGATTTGAATGGAGACCAATCCCGATGGCTCGCTTCCGTTAACACTGCTGTCGTCATTACTCCAGTAAGTGGTGTTACAATCCAAGCTGCATAGGGCGAACTTGAAAAACCCAGTGCCATCAAGGAGTTGTCCCTTCGACTCGATCACCCCTTGATAGCCGATGGTGATCTCGCGGCTTGCAACCGCAGTCCTCGCGGTTGCAGTAATTAAAAAACCGCAAATAATAAGTATAAATAATGCAAACTTATTCAAGTTTGCTCTCCCATCTCTATGACACCACAATATTATTATATCTTTTTCCACCATCTTTTTCCACATCCTTCCACAGGCAAAAAAGACGCTTATTCATTGACTGGGATCTTAATTAGTAGTAAAATTAATGAGTAAATACAGTAACTTGTGTGCCCCGCGAGATTCCTGATGTGAAACAGTGCGAGGGAGGTGCATCTTGGGAAGATGGCGCGGCTTTTTTTGTCTTATTTCCGTGGTCCTTTTGGCCGGTTGTGGATGGTTTACTAAGCCCGTGGGTACGGATGATACCTCCGGACAACCTGCCCTTTCGGATGGGGACTATCCGGATATCACCCCTTGCTCGGATCGCGATGTCCTCCCCAGTTCCCCGACCTTTCTTTCCACCATCACAGATGCCACGGAATTGATTCATATCCACAAGGAATATATCAGCGATTTAAACTTGCCTGCGGTCTGCGGACTTGCGGCAGCAGATAATACTTTGCAAGAAGGGGAAGAGGGGTGGGACCCCCTGCTCGGTGTGGATGTGTATGCCTGCGATTCTTTTGAGGAAAGCCCTTCGACCTTTCCTGATTCAACCGACTATTCCCTCGGCATTTGCAGGTCCAGCTTCGGTTATTACAAAGCAGATACCGACAGGGAGGGTTTCCCCCGCGGAGGCGAATATCGGTTCGATGTCTGCATAGGTTACGAAGGAAAAAATTACGATGTCAGACTCCGGGTCGACATTTCAGGAGAAGATGTCGACAAAACCTGGGCCAGTGTTGGTATTGACCAGGGTACAAGTCTGGAAGTGTTCAATAGCGACGGGCTTCAGTTGTCGACGATGGAAGAGATTAAAACCCTCGTCACGAAAAATCCGGGGGGAACTATCTTTACGATCCGTTCTGAAGAGGGGGCAAATACCCATCTGTCCGTCGGTCTTCAAGTCATCTGTATTAAAAGCGTGGCTTCCTGTCCTGATCCGGATTCGGACAATACTTGCAATTAACTTATTTGAAGGGAAAAATTTATGAAAATATGGTTCTATGTTTGTGTCTTGATATTTTCCATAATGGCGCCAAGCATGGTGGGGGCTCAGCAAGATGTTCCCAGGCTACAATCTGTCGATGGGATTGTCTCGACGGTTGATGCCGTCGGATCGATGATAGTGGTGCTCGTCAATAACAAGCAGATTCCATTTACCGTGGATAAGAAAGCAAAAATTCAAAGGGGGACAGATAGTATATATCTCGATGATGTCAATCAGGGCGACGCCGTGACTTTGCGATATTATATGTCTCCAGACGGCACACCCATGGTGACTTCTATTATCGACAGCAACCTCGCCAATGCTTTTTAAAAAACCACAATTTAGAAAACATCTTATCTGCGTCATTTTCATTTGTCTGATAAGCCTAAACGCCTACGGAAAAGAAATATATTGGCTTAATTCGACGCGAACTTCCGCTGATTACGAGGCTGATTATGATAATTGCCGAGGTATGCAGATGATTCCCGAGGAGTCTAAAGTCAACGCGTGTCTTATGCAGTTGGGGTGGTGTCCCGTGACCAAAAACGAAATTAAGCATGATGCAACATGCGGCATGGGGAAAACGGCCATGAGGAAACAAGCGGATGTTGTGCTGAAGGAGTTTAAGGAGCTTTATAAGAGTGTTAAAATAGGGATGTCAAAGAAGCAAGTCGGTGAACTGGTGGGAGTAGAACCGACTGATAAAGTCGCTGTAAGTACAAAAGACGGCGTATTCGAATGTTGGTCATGGAACACGCGATTGGGCAATAAATCAGTGCTGTTTAGGAAGGGAGCTGTTGTTCAGATCGAAATATCTTCCTGTCTTGATTTCATGTGAGAGGGACGCTCTTAAAACTCTATTTTTATGATCTCAAATTCGCGGAGCCCCTTGGGCGTCTTCACCTTCACCTCATCCCCCACCTCTTTGCCGATCAGGGCGCGGGCAATGGGCGATTCTATGGATATCTTGCACTTGGAGATGTCCGCTTCTTCCGATCCGACTATGTAATAGGTGACATGCTCGTCATCATCCACCTCCGAGAGGGTAACGTGCGCTCCGAAGACGACTTTCTCTGAATCGATGCCCTTTGGATCTATGACGTGCGCGAGCGACAGCTTGTGCTCTATCTCCTTGGTCTGCTGAGAGATCTGCTGCTGCCGCTCCTTGGCGGCGTCGTATTCCGCGTTTTCAGAGAGGTCTCCGTGTCCCCTGGCCTCTTCGAGCGCAGCCATGTTCTTGGGCCTCTCCACCTGTTTCAGGTGTTTGAGCTTATCGGTGAGGATCTTGAAACCCTCCGGAGTCATCGGTATGCGCTGTGCCATCTTCAGTGCCTCGCGCTAAAATTAAATCCCGCCTGCGGCGCGCCAAGCGGGACATCTATTCAATATCTGCCTAGCATAACGTTCGATTCATAGTCAAGCCGGTGCGATGGGAAAATTTATCACGTGGAGGCGGTTGCTCGTTGACAATTCGCCCGCGAAGGTTAGATTCGTGAATATGGGAGAAGTCATACCGATTCATTCTCGCAGGACGTTCTCCAGGGAAGAAGCCGAATCCATCCTACCGGTGATAAGGCGGGTCACTGAGAAGACAGCATCCGAAGTCGAAGAACTGCAGGGGCAGCTGAAGTTCGTCCCGCACGGCGAACCCCTCTACGAGAGAATCTACGCCAATATAGAACTCGCGATCCGCAGGTGGGCCGTGAAGATTTCGAAGCTCGGATGCGAACCGCGCGGCATGTGGCTCGTCGATTTCGACGCGGGCGACGGCTGGTACACCTGGCGGCTTGGCGACGACGGGCTCGCGTTCTTCCATTCCCACGAAGCCAGGCCTGGCGATTTCAGCATGCTCGTTCCGGGCCTTATCGACGGCTGATCTGCAATACTCCTGGTTAAACCGAGATGGAACCGCCGGGAATTTACACTTGACCGAATGCCCTGCTATGCCCCATCCTAGCTTATCTTTTTATGACAAGAGCGACCATCGTACAGCTCGCAGTTGGGCCCATGATGAACCTGGCATATCTCGTGGCGGACGAGGAGGCCGGGATCTGCGCGGTGGTGGACCCCGGTTGGGACGCTGCGGCCATAATCGCAGCTGTTGAGAAGAGGGGATGGCGGATCGACAAGATCCTTCTCACCCACACCCACTTCGACCATGTGGGCGCTCTTGAAGAGCTGGCGGCAAAGGCGGAGGGCGGCGTATACGCGCATGCAGACGAGGCCGGTGCCATAGACGAGGGCATACCCACGCAGCGCACGGTGGACGGCACGGTGATAGAGGTGGGGGGGCTCAGCATCGGGTGCATGCATACGCCGGGTCACACACCGGGCTCGCAGTGTTTTCTGGTGGACGACGCGATCATCACGGGCGACACGCTTTTCATCGACGGGTGCGGCAGGGTGGATCTTCCGGGCAGCGATCCCGCCAAGATGATAACGTCGCTCAAGGCCCTGGCTGCGCTCGATCCCGCTACGATAGTCTACCCGGGCCACGATTATGGCGGCACCTGCTCGACCATAGGGGAACTCATGAGAGACAACCCCTATCTTGCCGGCGCCACGGAGCTTTAGCGCGAGGGAACAGATGTCAAAGTTCATGGAAAAACTTGTAAACGAAGGCGTTCTCGCGGATGGCGCTATGGGCACGGAGATCTATGCGCGCGGCGTCTACATCAACCGCTGTTTCGACGAGCTCAACCTCGTAAACCCGCGCATAATCTCCGAGATACATCGGGAATATATCAAGGCCGGCGCCAGCCTCATCGAGACCAACACCTTCACGGGCAGCCGCCCGGCGCTCGCGGCATTCGGACTGGAAGGCAAGACGAAGGAGATAAACGTCGCGGGTGCGAAGATCGCGCGCGAGGCGGCGGGGAAGTCCGCTTTCGTCGCAGGATCCGTCGGCCCCATCGCGTGGACGCGCAAGGGCGCGGATCCGATGGGGCAGGAGGAGATGCGCGCGAGCTTCCGCGAGCAGATCGCCGCGCTGGCCGAGGGCGGGGTGGATGCGATCATACTCGAGACCTTCACCAACCTGGAGGAGCTGCATGTGGCCTACCTCGCTGCACGCGAGGCGTGCGATATCCCCGTCATCGCGCAGGTGAGCCTCAAACATCTGGGCGAGGGGGAGTTCGACGGGATGCTCCCTGAGATCGCGGCAGCGGCCATGGACAGCTGGGGCGCGGATGTCATAGGCGTCAACTGCTGCGAGGGGCCGCAGGGAGTCTTCGAGGCGATAAAGCGCATGATCGGCGTAACGAGCAGGCCTCTCTCAGCCATGCCGAACGCGGGGCTGCCCAAACAGATCCACGGAAGGCTCCTGTATCTCGCGAGCCCGGAGTACATGGGCGAATACGCGAAACGCTACGCGCAGCTCGGCGTTTCGCTCATAGGCGGCTGCTGCGGCACTACTCCCGCGCACATAAGGGAGATGAAGCGCTTTCTGAAATCCATGCGGCCTGCGATGAGGGGCAAATCCGAAGCACGCGCCTCTGTTGCGCCGCAGGTCTCCGCCCCTCGAATTCCTCCTGCCGAGAAGAGCGCGTTCGGAGCAACGCTGGGCGCCAAGTTCTCCGTGTCCGTGGAAGTCGATCCTCCGTTCGGCATAAATCCCAAAGATGCGATCGAGGGCGCGAAGATCCTCAAGGCCATGGGGGTGGACGCGGTCAATATCGCAGACGGTCCCCGAGCCATGGCGCGCATGAGCCCCATGGCGCTGGGAATGCTCATAAAGGAGTCGGCCGGCATCGAGCCTATCGTGCACTATTGCTGCCGCGACAGGAATCTCCTCGGTATCCAGATGGACCTGATAGGCGCGGCCGCACTCGGCCTCAACAATATCCTCATCATCACCGGTGATCCGCCGAAGATGGGCAACTATCCCGAGGCCACCGCGGTCTTCGACATAGACTCCATAGGCCTCATCAAGTTCGTCTCCAACTTGAACAGCGGTCTGGACATGGCAGATCGGCCGATAAAGGAGGCCACGCGCTTTCTCATCGGCTGCGGCGTGAACCCGGGCGCGATCGATCTCGGCCTCGAGGTAGAGCGTTTCCGGCAGAAGGTGGAGGCAGGTGCTGAGTTCGCATTCTCGCAGCCGGTCTACGAACCTGGGCTTCTCGAGGATTTCTTCTCGAAGATGGGCGGCAAAATGCCGATACCATTCTTCGCAGGGGTCCTGCCGCTGGCCAGCTTCCGCAACGCGGAGTTTCTGCACAACGAGGTCCCCGGCATGCAGGTGCCCAAGGCTGTCATGGACAGGCTCGAGAAGGCTGGCACGCGCGAGGCGCAGCGGGATATCGGGATGTCCGTCGCAAAGGAGACGCTGGCGGCGGCCAAGTCCATGAAGGCGGTCTCAGGCGCCTACGTCTTCCCGCCGTTCGGGGATTACAAGAAGGTCGAAGAGCTCCTCAAGGTGGTCAGGAATTAAATTTCTGCAAGAAACATAAATCCCCAGAATTATCATGCCATTACGCTATCTGACGGATTCGGGCAAGTTCTTAGCAACTGTTTCAGGCCGGGGTCGATAAGGTGTCACTGTCTGGTATGAAACTTGTGCAAAAATATTTGTATGCTGCGGAGTTCTGGACTAGAACGACAGGCACCTTAACTCAGAGAGGCGGATAATATGTCAGACTTCAAGATCGATTTCAAAGACCCGACCACCTGGTTGCTCGCACCTCTGCTAGTCCCACTGCTGCCGTTTGCGCTCCTTAGCGGCTGCGACGAGGACGGCACATCCACAGGTCCGGATGGGGACACGGACGTGGACAGCGACACGGATACAGACACCGACGTGGACACGGATACAGACACCGACGTGGATACGGATACGGACACCGACGTAGATACGGATACGGACACCGACGTAGATACGGATACGGACACTTTTACTGATACCGAATGCAGTACACTCGCCAACGTGCAGGCCATCGCGGCCGGTGGTGTCCACACCTGCGCCGTGCTCGCCTCGGGCGGCGTGAAGTGCTGGGGGGGCAACGGACTTGGACAGCTCGGCAACGGAATTTCCGGATATGATTTTTATGAGACGACGCCGGTCGACGTCTCCGGCCTCTCCTTCGACGTGCAGGCCATCGCAGCTGGTGAATTTCATACATGCGCTGCGCTCACCTCCGGCGGCGCGATGTGCTGGGGGAGCAACTATTATGGTCAACTCGGCGACGGGACCACGGTGGACAAGAACACCCCAGTGGACGTCTCAGGCCTTTCCTCCGACGTGCAGGCAATTGAAGTCGGCAGTAACCACACCTGTGCCCTGCTCACATCGGGCGGCATGATGTGCTGGGGGAGCAACCATTATGGTCAACTCGGCAACGGGATCTCTGGATGGGATGAAGATGAAACGACACCAGTGGACGTCGTGGGCCTCTCCTCCGGAGTGCAGGCCATCGCGGCTGGTGTCTACCACACATGCGCCCTGCTCACATCGGGCGGCGTGAAGTGCTGGGGGAACAACGAATATGGCCAGCTCGGCGATGGGACTTACGATAACAGTCCAACGCCGGTTGACGTCGTGGGCCTCTCCTCCGGAGTGCAGGCCATCGCGGCTGGTGGAGAGTATGGTGCGATTGGGCACACCTGCGCCGTGCTCCTGTCAGGCGGCATGAAGTGCTGGGGAGCCAATGAATTGGGCCAGCTCGGGAATGGGACCACGGATGACAGTTCGACGCCGGTTGACGTCGTGGGCCTCTCCTCCGACGTGCAGGCCATTGCTGCCGGTGGTATTCACACCTGCGCAGTGCTCGCCTCGGGCGGCGTGAAGTGCTGGGGGAACAACGAATATGGCCAGCTCGGCGACGGGACTACGGATGACAGTTACACCCCGGTGGACGTCGTGGGCTTATCCTCCGGAGTTCAGGCCATCGCGGCTGGTGGAGAGTATGATGCAGGGGGGGAACACACCTGCGCAGTGCTCGCCTCGGGCGGCGTGAAGTGCTGGGGGGATAACGGAAGTGGACAGCTCGGCGACGGGACTACGGATGACAGTTACACCCCGGTGGACGTCTGTTCCGGCCTCTGATGACAACAGCTTTGAGCTAGCCCCAGTTTGACAACACCGGGATCCCTGCCTGCCGGCAGGCTTCGGCTGGCAGGAGTCGGTATTCTGACCTCAGGATGACAGCAGATGGAGATCCACCTCGCCCAGCGAATCCACGATCCAGTCTGCGTCCTTCAATATCTTTCTGTCGAATGAATTGCTGACCGCGAGGCAGCGCAGCCCCGCCGCCTTGGCCGCGGCGATGCCGCGGGGCGAATCCTCTATCGCGATGACCTCGTGGGCGAGTATCGGGGCGCCGCTCTTCTCCACGATCGCCTCGTATGCGCGTATATAACCCTCGGGGTCCGGTTTTCCCTTTTTCACGGAGTCGGATGCGATGATCGGGTCAAAGTATCCGTGCCACTTGAGGTGCTTGAGGATGAATTCGATCTCGCCGCGGTTCGCGCCGCTGCAGATCGCTAGCGGATATTTCGAACGAACCTGCCCTATGAAGTCGGCCACCCCCGGCAGGAGCGGTATCTCCTTCTCGAGCATGGAGACCGTAGCAGCTGCTTTTCTCTCGATGAGGTCCGCTTTCTCGATATCGGAAAAATAGTGCTTGTGCGCGTGGGAGACCGCCTCCAGGAAGTCCCTGTCGTTGAGGCCGATGTAGTCCTTGTGGAACTCGTCGTCCTCGACGAAGACGCCCAGCGGTTCCAGGACGTCCTGCCAGGCCTCCATGTGCACCGGCTCCGTGTCTGTTATGATCCCGTCGAAGTCGAACACCAGCGCCTTGAAAGGCATCGGTCCTCCCGGTCTATTTTGAAGAGAGGTGTCTGTCCATGTTCATGCCTGCGAGCAAGCCCTGAGAGACCGCGACCGCGGGCAGCTGAGGCCTTCCGCAGAGCAGGTCGCCGCATGCGAATACCCCGGCTGCGGAGGTGGCGAAGCCCCTGTCCACTTTCACGGTCCCGGTTGCGCCGAGTTCCACGATCTTGTCGAGAAACGCGGTGGTGGATTTATGCTCGTGGACAAAGGTGAAGACCCCCACGACAGGGAGCTCCTTTTCCTGGCCCGCAGTGAACACGGTGATGGATTTCACATGCTCGTCGCCGTTTATCTTCTTGAGGCTTGCGGAGAAGTGGAGCTCTATGGCGCGGTTCGACTTCATGGCCTCGATGAGGTCGTCGCCGACCTCCAGCTTGTTGGAGGGTATGATGAAGTGGATCTTCTCGGCAAAACGCGAAAGGGCTATTGCGGCCTCTGCTGCCTCCCTGGTCTTGCCTATGACGGACGCGGTCCTCTTCGCCACGGATGGCCCATCGGCCAGGACGTCGTAGGAGACCCCTCGGCCCAGGAATTCCCTCTCGCCGTGGAGGTAGTTTGTGCGCGACGCAGCGCCGGTTGCGGCCAGTATCGCCCTGGAGAGGAATTCCTTGCCGGATTCGGTGGATATCTTGAACCCAGTCTCTGCGGCCGAGACTGCGGAGACGGTTTCAGTGGCGAGCCTCGCTCCCTCCAGCTCGCACTGCCTGCGCATCCTCTTGAGGATCTCGGCGCCGCTTATCGACTCGGGGAAGCCTGGGAAATAGCTCACGTTGCCCAGGCTGCCCAGAAAGCCCTCTGACGAGGATCGGTCGATGATGAGGACGTTCCACTTGCACCGCGCCAGGAATGCCGCCGCAGCGCATCCGGCCGGCCCGCCGCCTATGATGATGGCATCAAAGCTGTTCTGCATGGGGGCTCTCCTCCGATCGCAGGCGATGCTAGCTGTGCCGGGGCTCCATGTCAACGAGGGGCTGGCGATACTAACTGTTTGATTTGGATGTAGGCTGTGGTAGGGCGGCGGTATGGGAAAGAACATAGTGGTCTTCGACATCGAGACAAAGGACGCCTTCAGCGACGTGGGCGGCAGAGACGGGCTGACAAGGCTCGAGATTTCGGTCCTGGGTTCCTACGACTACGATTCAGGCGAGTACAGGATATACGAGGAAAAGGAGCTGGCCTCCTTTGCGGAGAGGCTATCGAGAAGGCCCCTGATCGTGGGCTTCAACAGCCGGCGCTTCGACACCCCCATACTCCAGAAATACATCCCGTTCGATCTCACGAAGCTCGTCCAGCTAGACATCATGGAGGAGATCGCCAAGGCGCTGGGCCACAGGGTGGCGCTGGACAGCGTTGCCAAGGCGACCCTTGGCGAGGGCAAGAGCGCCTCGGGCTTGGACGCGATCCGCTTCTGGCGCGCGGGCCGGATCGAGAAGCTCAAGCGCTATTGCCTGGACGACGTGAGGATAACGAAAGAGGTCTTCGAGTACGGCGCCAAAAACAAGGAGCTGCTGTACGTGCCCAAGTTCGGGAACTCTCCGGGCAGGGTGAAGGTGGGCTGGGAGTTGAGGCACCCTGACGAGGCGAGCGGCCAGGACGCGCAACAGAGCCTCTTCTAAACAGATTTCCATGACCATTTCGAATCGCGCCAGGATGCACCTGTTGTTCGCCGCGATGGGTTTTGTGGCGGCTGCGGCGCAGATATTGATAATGCGCCGGTTCGTCGTCATATTCGGCGGCAACGAGCTTGTGACCGGCGGGGTCTTCGCCGGCTGGCTCGGATTCTCCTGTCTGGGCAGCATCATATCAAGCCGCCTCTCCGCGAGGATCCGCGATGCGGATTGCGCGGCTGCAACCTGTCTCCTTGCACTGGCGTTCTCTATACCCGCGACGATCGTCATCTCCTATCTCGCAAAGCCGGCCATGGGGATCCCTGCGCCGGTGACGGTGGGACCATGGACTGCGCTGGCCATGTCGGCAGTGCTCATGTCATTCACGGGCCTTCTCATAGGCGCGGGCTTTACGCTCTGCGCCATGCTCGCGGGAGAATGCTCCGAGTCGAGCGTGCCCAGGGTCTATCTCATGGACGCGCTGGGCGCGGGCCTGGGCGGGCTCATCGTCTCCCTAGTCGCGATAAAACATTTCACCGCGCTTCAGGCAGCCTTCATCGTCGCGTCGTTTATGACCGCAGCCGTAGGCATCTGCTTTGCGCGGCTTCGGATCAAACTCATCTCCCTGTTCTGCATCGTCGCGTTTGCCGCCGCGATGTCGATGGCCAGGCCGATGCAAGTCGCGCTGACGGAGATTCTCTGGAAGGGCTTCAATCCGGTCGTGGAGGTGGAGACGCCTATCTCGTCGCTCATGGTCACGGACAACATGGCCGAACGCACGCTCTTCGTGAACGGAGCTCCGTCCTTTTCCCTACCGTTAGGGTACACGTACGAGGCGATATCGAACTTGCCCCTGATCGAACACAGAGGTCCGAAGGACGTCGTCATGATCGAGGGTGGGCTCTCGGGCACGATGGCGCAGTGGGCGAAATGGCGCCTGGCGAACGCCTATTTTCTGAGGCTCGATCCAGAGATCAGCTATCTCGAGACGACGGCCATGCCTTCGGGGCTCGCCAGAATACCTCCGTGGCTTATGCTCCATCACGGCGACGGTCTGAAATTTATCAAGATGGGCGAGTTCGGAGGGTGCAGGGGCAAGTGTCTCGATGTGATAACCATAAACGTCGGCAATCCCGACACGGCTGCGGCCGACCGCTATTTCACCAGGGAGTTTTTCGAGAAGGCGCGCGCCGCCCTCAAGGAGGACGGCGTCCTGTGCGTCTGGATGCTGGAGCCTGCGAATGCGATGGGCGAGGAGACCGCGGAGCTTCTTGGCAGCGTCATGGCTACCTTGAGGCAGGTGTTCCCCAGGGTCGTGATTCTGCCTCTCGATCGCTTCTACTTCTTCGCCACTGAGGATGGAGCGATAACGGACAGGATCGACGAGCTGATCAGCAGGCTCAAGGAGAGAGGAATCGACTCGCCGTATCTTTCGGATAATCTCCTGGCAGGAACGTCCCAGGAACGCGTGGATTCTTTCAGCGATGCGGTCGAGGCGGCGAGTGCAGGGGCAGCGATAAACACAGACGCCAGGCCGCTCGCGTTTTTCAACGGCATGATCCTCTGGGAGAAGAGGTTCGGCTCGGGGAGGATGTGGTTCGCCGGCTTCGGCCGCGCCGTGAAGCCGTGGATGGGGGCGGCGTTGCTCGCGTCGCTGCTCATCGCCTCTCTTTTTCTCAACAGGCGCACCGGCGCAAAGGTTGGCGCGGTATGGGCGCTTGTCGCCGTGGGTTTCGCGTCCATGTCCTATGAGATTGCACTCCTCGTTCACTGCCAGATGGTCATGGGCGTGATGCTATGGAGGCTCGGATTCATAATAACAGCGTTCATGGCGGGCGCTGGGATCGGCGCTTGGGCTGGGATTGCGTTGAAGAGGGGAGGGGCGGCGAATCGATCAACCCTCCTTGCGGCGTTGGCGGCCATAGCCGTCTTCTGCCTCGGCATATTCGTCGCTTCGTCCGTAAGCTTTGTCGGAGCGAATCTGGTCATGGGCCTGCTGTGCGGCATTGCCTATCAGAGCGCGGCTGTGATGGTCTTTGCCGACAAGGGGTCCGCTGCCTTTACCGCCGGAGTTGTCCAGGCATCCGATCTTGCGGGCGCGGTGGCCGGCTCTCTCCTGACGGGTCTGATCGTGATACCTCTCTTTGGCATCGTCGTCGCCGCCATGGCTGCGGCAGCGCTCTGCGCTGCGGCTTTTATCCTGGTAATTTTGGAAAGGTGAGTCACGGGTTGATGATCTCATCGGCATGGTGCATGTTTATGCCTGTCTGCACCGCTGCAGCGGTGTAGGCTTCGGAGTTTTCCACCGCTTTTGTCCTGAAATCGATGATGCGTTCAATCGCGACTGCAGCCAAGGCGGCCAGTATCGCCACGACGATAATGAGCTCGATGAGCGTCCATCCGCCAACCCTGTTGTATCGCTTCATATGCGGCCTCCTGATTTGACCGATCGACGTCGCTATTGTGGGGCAGGCTCGTCGACAGATCTGTCTTCACCAGCGGTTTTGATCGCCGCGTCATGCAAACCGTCAAGTTGTTCCATGCGGGTTTCGTTGTATCGTATCTCGTCGGACACAGCCGTATCGTAACGAAGGGGGACGTCGATCGCCTGTTTGTTCATGTCGAACGTCGCTCCTTTTTCACATCCGGCCGATGTAACCGAGACGACCGTCAAAAAGATGCACGCGATTATGTTTCTTTTCATCGGTAACCCCCTA
>Ga0265297_10006721_pt1 | contig 16453 bp, 12 predicted proteins | sample Munlanlwell13791_FD_192502 | JGI IMG/M metagenome (GOLD analysis project Ga0265297, IMG submission 192502) | Leachate microbial communities from a municipal landfill in Southern Ontario, Canada - Leachate well 137-91 | ecosystem: Engineered > Solid waste > Landfill > Unclassified | place... | reverse complement strand
TAAGAAACTGTTTAAATTTTGTAAATCCATATACCGGAGGTATAATATGTGGGTAGAAAGCAGATGATTGAAGATCCATTTCGTCCCGTACGGGACGAGATTATCATTGGGGATTAATTTTCTACCCACATTAAATCCCTACCGGGATAAAAAATGTAAATTTAAACAGTCTCTAAAACTCAAATCAATTAGACCAAACAGATGAAAAAAATAATTCTAAGTTGGAGATTTCTAATTATTCTCCTAATGTTCTCCAACATTGCCGGAGCGCAAGTCGTTCTTCCTCCTTTCTTTAACTGCAACATGGTTTTGCAGCAAGGCATTCCAATTCCTGTTTGGGGATGGGCTTCTCCGGGCGAGAAGGTAAGTGTGACCTTCAACAACAAAACTGTGACTACAAAAACCGGGAAAGACGGAAAATGGAGGGTTAGCCTGCAGGCCATGAACTATGGAGGCCCATACAATATGGTTATCAAAGGCAAAAATCTCCGCACCATCGAAAATATATTGATTGGTGAAGTTTGGGTATGTTCGGGCCAATCAAACATGGCGGTCAATCTCTATTCCGCACTCAACCCTAAGGAAGAGATTGCGGCATCAGATTATCCGGAGATCCGCCTTTTCACGGTCAAGCAAAGGATGGCACAGAACCCGGAAGAAAATTTGGAGGAGGGCGAATGGTGGCAATGTTCACCCGTCTCAGTACCGCGTTTTTCTGCAGTGGCCTATTTCTTTGGCCGGGCCCTTTACCTGAAACTGAAAGTGCCGATCGGTCTGATCAATACGTCGTGGGGCGGTACTGTTGCTGAAACCTGGATCAGTCCGGAAACCATTTCCGGAGATCCCGATTTTGCCCGTTCGCTTGAAAATCTGAAGAAGATTGATCTGAAAGAGTATAGCAAAAGCATGGAGAAAGAGCTCCGTGACCGATTTGGAGAGTATGCGACCACCGATCAGGGAACCAAAGATAACCAACCAGTGTGGGCAGCACCCGAAATGGACGATCATAACTGGAAAACCATGCCCCTTCCCGGGTTTATCGAAAATAACGGATTGCAGGGGGTTGACGGCATTATCTGGTTTAGAAAAAACATCGTCGTGGATGCGGCCTTAGCCGGTCAGCGTGCAACCATCGAATTGTCAAAAATCAACGACTCTGATGTGACTTATGTGAATGGGGTCAAAGTAGGTTCAACTGAACTGAAGGCTGAAGCCAGACGAATTTATACCATCCCCGCCGGCGTATTGAAGGCCGGGATGAACAACATCACTGTCAGGGTGGAAGACATAGGTGGCAATGGAGGAATATATGGAAATGCCACTGATTTGAGTATCCATTCCGACGCTGGGAGTATTCCATTGGCCGGCGATTGGCAATACAAGATCGGGGTTCTCAAAATAAACAGCACGCTTAGTCCTAATTCCTTTCCTACGCTGTTGTACAACGGCATGATCAATCCGCTTGTGCCTTATGGGATCAAAGGCGCAATCTGGTACCAGGGGGAAAGCAATGCAGGAAGGTCATTTCAGTACCGTCGACTTTTTCCCGAATTGATCAAAGACTGGAGAACGCAATGGAACCAGGGTGATTTCCCCTTCCTATTCGTTCAACTGGCCAATTTTACACCTGCCGACTCAATTCCTTCCGAGAGCACCTGGGCCGAATTGCGTGAAGCCCAATCCATGACCCTTTCTTTACCAAATACCGGAATGGCTTCGGCCATTGATATCGGCGATGCACTTGACATTCACCCCAAAGACAAACAGACAGTTGGGAAAAGGCTAGCGCTCTCTGCATTGCATGTCGCTTACCATCAGAATATTGAAAATATGGGTCCTGTATTCAACACGATGAAATTGTCAGGCAAAAAGATAGAGCTTTCTTTCGACCATGTTGGAACGGGGTTGAAAGCCAAAGACAAATACGGCTATGTTAAAGGTTTTACTGTAGCAGGCGCCAATCACAAATTCGTTTGGGCAAAAGCAACAATCACCGGAACAAATACGGTAGAAGTGAGTTCTCCTGATGTTGCAGAACCTGTTGCAGTTCGCTATGGTTGGGCCAATAATCCGGCTGATGCCAATCTTTATAACAGCGAGGGTTTGCCTGCTGATCCGTTCAGGACAGATAAGTGGAAGGGGATCACCGAGTAATTACAAATTAAAAATTAAAGATTACAAATTAAAAATTACAAATTACAGATAAAGCGAAATTTGTAATTTTTAATTTTTAATTTTTAATCTTTAATTCATCCTTCAAAGCTGCGCAGCAGCCGGATTTCCTCCGCCCACAGCGTTTCGTCCGGGGTTTCAAGAATGATGGGAATTTGGTTAAAACGATCATCTCTCATCAACATTTTGAACATCTCAATACCGATTAAGCCCTTGCCCACACTGTCGTGCCTATCTACACGGGAACCCAGCTCCTTTTTGGAGTCGTTCAGGTGAATACCCCGGAGATAGTTGAATCCGATCACTTCGCCATACTTGTTCCATGTATGATTGTAAGCTTCCTCTACCCTTAAATCGTACCCCCCAGTGAAGGTATGGCAGGTATCAATGCAGACACCCACCCTCGATTTGTCCTCAACCTGTGAAATAATCTCGGCGATCTGTTCGAAGATGTAACCAACATTCGAACCCTGACCGGCTGTATTTTCAATGACAGCAGTCACACCCTTCGTTTTGTCAAGAACGAAGTTGATCGATGCTGCAATGGTTGACAGACATTTGGAGATCTCAATCTTTTGCAGATGGCTGCCGGGATGGAAGTTGAGCAATTTCAACCCCAGTTGTTCACAACGCCGCATCTCATCCAGAAAAGCTTCCCTGGATTTTGCAAGGGGCTCCTCTTCCGGATGGCCCAGGTTGATCAGATAGCTGTCGTGTGGGAGAATCATCTCCGGCAGAAAACCCAGCTTTTCACAGTTTGCCTTAAAAGTCGAAATAGATTTTGATGTCAGAGGAGGAGAAATCCACTGTCGTTGGTTCTTGGTAAAGAGGGCAAAAGCATTCGCCCCAATCTCTTTTGCATTGACCGGGGCATTCTCTACACCCCCGCCCGCACTCACATGAGCCCCTATAAATTTCATGGTAAAATAATTTGAAAATTGGAAAATGTGGAAATGTAGTAATTATAAAACGTTAATATTTTGTTTGTATGCTGTTTAAGTGATAAGAAGAAAATAATGTCATACTTCAGACTTTCGTCATTTGACCTCCCCCAACCCCTCCAAAAGAGGGGATTAAGGCACTGAAGTTGATCTGAACACGAATCTAAAGTCTCCCCCTGGGGGAGATTTAGAGGGGTCAGATTTCGGGGAAATGAGGCATTATTGCTTTCCCATTACTTAATTAAATTCTATTTCACTAATTGATTTACTTTTTATATTGTTCTCTGTGAAACTCTGTGCTCCTCTGTGTAACTCTGTGTAAGAATTATCTGCAGAAATTTTCTGACAGAACCAAAATTTACCTCTTATACGTTGTTGCCTTTGAAGAGTTGAAGATAATTGAAAAAAATATCTGATATTCGTAATGGATTAACGATGTAACCTCTCTACCTATGATTTTGAAAAGATTGTTATTCGCGGTGTTACTGCTTTCAGTCAGTGCACTTCAGTCTGTTGCAGCAGACAAAGGTTCCAAAGAAAAATCGGATTCGATTAAAACGGGATGGAATTTTGGAGCGCTTCCGGCCATCTCCTTTGATACCGATTTGGGATTTCAATATGGCGCTCTTGTGAATTTTTTCGATTATGGTAATGGGAAGCGGTTCCCGGCGTACAATCAATCGCTTTATTTTGAGGTATCCCACTTTACGAAAGGCAGTGGTGTCTACCGGTTCTATTACAATTCCGATCAACTGATCAAGAATTTCGACCTTTCCCTCGATCTCACCTATTTGCCCGATCAGGCAAATGATTTTTACGGCTTCAACGGGTTTGAATCGGTATTGAATAAAAACTGGGAAGACGATAAATCTTCAGCCTACAAAACCCGTATGTTCTATAAATTTCAACAGAATCTTTTCCGCTTTAAGGTAGATTTTCAACACAAAATTGGAGATTCGAAATTTAAATGGATCGGCGGGATCAACCTGCTTAACTTTTCCCTATCGTCGGTAGATATTGACCGTCTGAACAAAAACAAAAGTGATGCGAATAAATTGCCAAGTGTGCAATCTCAGCCCGGGCTTTATGAAAAGTACATCGATTGGGGGATCATCAAGCCAGGAGAGGCCAATGGTGGGTTCATTCCTGAACTCAAAGCGGGTATTGTCTACGATACGCGTAACGTCAAGGTCAATCCGATGAAAGGAATGTGGACGGAAGCCGTCATTACAGCAGTCCCAACATTTCTTGGGTCAGAATCCGGCTTTACCCGGTTTGCGCTGACCCACAGGCAATACTTTACACTCATCCCCAATGACCTCTCCTTAGCTTACCGCGTTGGCTGGCAACAGACCCTGGGCGGGCGGGTGCCATTTTACATGGAACCGCAAATGATTACTACTGCGATGACCGGATATGCCACCATCGGTTTGGGCGGATCCAAATATCTGCGTGGCGCCAGAAGGGATAGGGTTGTGGGAGATGGCGTTGTTTACGGTAATTTCGAATTGAGGTGGAAATTTGCCCGGATGAATTTCATCAAACAAAAATTCTACTGGGGATTGAATACCTTCCTCGATATGGGACAGGTTACCAGGAAGGTTGCCTTACCTATTATACTTTTGCTGCCTGAGAACCCCTATGACTATTTTAATCCGGGTGCTGAAAAGATGCATGCGACTTATGGAGCCGGACTGAGGCTTGCCATGAACCAAAACTTCGTCATAGCCATTGATTACGGCATTGCAGCAAACAAACAGGACGGTGATTCCGGATTATACATTGGGCTACACTATCTGTTTTAACCCTTCGACCCTTCGACTTCGCTCAGGGACCGGATCGTTTTCAAACATTTTAAACCCTTCAAACCCTTCAAACCCTTCAAACATTTCAAACATTTCAAACATTTCAAACCATGAAAACCGCTTTGGTTGCCGGCGCTTCCGGTCTTGTTGGATCATCTTTGGTCAAAATGCTTCTTCAGATGCCTGAATATGAGACGGTGCATATCCTGGTAAGAAAGGAGATCGATTTGGCTCATCCCAATCTTTTTCAGCATGTTGCTGACTTTGATCGCCTCGAGACGCTAAATTTAGAATTCAAAGTGGATGATGCCTTTGTCACCCTGGGCACTACCATTGCGAAGGCGGGAAGCAAGAGTGCGTTTTACAAGGTAGACCACGATTATGTGCTATCCTTTGCCCGGAAGGCGCTTTCATTGGGAGCCACAGGGATTTTCGTGGTTAGTTCGATGGGGGCAAGTCCTTCCTCTTCCATCTTTTACAACAAAGTGAAGGGTGAAATAGAGAATGACCTTAAGGCAATCGGTTTCCCCCGACTGGGGATTTTCAGGCCCTCCCTTCTCTTGGGACCCCGAACCGAAAAAAGAATCGGCGAAAAACTGGCAAGCTGGATGATGCAATCGCTTGATTTTATGATTCCTGCAAAGTACAAAGCCATCCATGTCGACAAGGTTGCCAAAAAGATGGTTGAAATGGCATTGAAGGATGAGTATGGTTTCTTTATCTTTGAATCGGATAAACTTCAATAAATTCTATACCATGTCTGATTTCAACTACCAGAAACCTTTCCCCGTAAAATCGGATGACACCCAATACCGTCTGCTTACCAAAGATTTTGTCAGCACCATCGTGGCGGATGGAAGAAAAATACTGAAAATTGCTCCTGAAGGGTTGGAACTCCTTGCACGGGAAGCCTTTGCCGATGTATCTTTTTACCTGCGGGCATCCCACCTTGAGAAACTATCGCACATCCTTCAAGATCCCGAAGCAAGCGATAACGATATTTTCGTGGCCCACACCATGCTATTAAATCAGGTTGTTGCCGCTGAAGGTGAGCTACCGACCTGTCAGGATACCGGAACAGCCATCGTCATTGGGAAAAAAGGTGAGAACGTATGGACAGGTCACGACGACGCTAAATCCCTCTCCAAAGGGATCTATGAAACCTACCGTGATCGCAACCTTAGATATTCCCAGGTGGTTCCATTAACCATGTTCGACGAGAAAAACACCGGCAACAACCTTCCCGCACAAATTGATCTGTATGCTGCAGAAGGCAATGCCTACGAATTTTTGTTTATCACAAAAGGCGGAGGCTCAGCCAACAAAACATTCCTCTACCAGATGACAAAATCGTTGCTGAACGAGGCAACCCTGACCAATTTTATCAAGGAAAAAATCAAAGATCTTGGCACTTCAGCCTGTCCGCCTTACCATTTGGCAGTCGTTATCGGTGGTACCTCCGCCGAGGCCACCCTGGCGACTGTTAAAAAAGCTTCCACCGGGTACTTCGACCACCTGCCAACCTCGGGGAACGAAGGCGGTCAGGCATTCCGGGACCTTGAATGGGAAGAGAAAATCACTGCCATCTGCCAGAAGAGCGAAATTGGCGCCCAGTTTGGCGGCAAATATTTCGTCCACGATGTTCGTGTGATCCGTTTGCCACGCCATGCGGCCTCTTGTCCTGTAGGGATAGGCGTAAGCTGCAGCGCAGACCGCAATATCAAGGCAAAAATCACGGAAGACGGGATCTTCCTGGAGCAACTGGAGACGAACCCGCAACGCTTCCTGCCCAAAACGGCTCCCTATCTGCAGCCATCTGTTGAAATCGATCTGGACCGACCTATGGAGGAGGTAAGAAAAGAGCTCTCTAAATATCCGGTCAAAACACGTTTAAGCCTGAAAGGAACCCTCATTGTGGCCAGGGACATTGCCCATGCCCGCATCAAAGAGATGATCGACAAGGGAGAGGAGATGCCTGAATACTTTAAAAAATATCCGGTTTATTATGCTGGCCCTGCCAAAACACCCAAAGGGATGGCTTCCGGCAGTTTCGGTCCTACCACGGCAGGCCGGATGGACAGTTACGTAGAGTTGTTCCAGTCGCTGGGCGGTTCCCTCATCATGCTGGCCAAAGGAAACAGGTCCAACCAGGTAACAGCGGCCTGCAAAAAATATGGAGGCTTTTATCTTGGCTCGATTGGCGGTCCGGCAGCAATATTGGCCAAAAACAGCATCAAATCGGTTGAGGTAATTGATTTTCCTGAACTCGGCATGGAGGCGATCCGTAAAATCACGGTAGTCGATTTTCCGGCGTTTATTATTGTCGACGACAAGGGGAATGATTTCTTTGCTGCGCTGAAATAGGCAGTCGTAACCAAATCCCGTCAATTAAGTATAAAAGGATTACGGAACTGTTTTAATTTTGTAATTTCATATACCGGAGGTATAATATGTGGGTAGAAAGCAGATGATTGAAGATCCATATCGTCCCATACGGGACGATATTATCATTGGGGACTAAATTTCTACCCACATTAAATCCCTACCGGGATTAAAAATGTAAATTTAAACAGTCTCTAAATGTTTTGGCTTTTTTACGGACCAATTTGGTATTAACTGGATGGTATGTTTCACTGCAGGCCGGCAAGAATAAACCAGATAACATATTTAAAACATTGAAAAAGGTACTGATTATCCACGCACATCCCGAGCAACAATCGTTTTGTTCGAGTCTAAAAAGTGTTGCCCTGCAATACTTTACGAACCAAGGAGATCTGGTGCAGGAGAGTGATCTTTATGCAATGGGTTTTGATCCTGTTGGTGGTCCGCGCGATTTTAAAAACCTATCCAATCCTGACTTCTTCAAATACCAGGCAGAGCAGATAAATGCATGCAAGACAGATAGTTTTACAAATGTCCTAAAGAAAGAGATGGACAAATTGGTCTGGTGCGATCTGCTGATCTTCAATTTCCCTTTGTGGTGGTTTGGCTTGCCTGCAATCCTCAAGGGATGGGTCGACCGGGTATTTGCCATGGGACTGGTCTACGGAGATGGCCGGGGAGTTTATGAAAATGGGGCCTTCAAAGAAAAAACTGCCTTTGTTACCATGACAACCGGTGGACCGGAAATCGCCTATACCGCAACCAGCAATGGTAATCCTGCTGTCATATTGTTCCCTATCCACCATGGTATGTTCTATTTTGCAGGCATGACGGTTTTGCCACCATTTATCAGCTGGAGTCCTGCCAGGATGAGTCAGGAAGAACGAATCGCTGAATTGGACCGTTACAAAAGTTATTTGATATCAATAGACTCCATAAAACCCACATACACAAATAGATAGCAAAAGCCTAAATTCAATCAGAATTTTTTTGGCGTTTTTTTACTGATTTTTTTGTGAAAGCAAAAAAAGGGCTATCTTTGCAACACTTTTAAAGAAAAAAGGGAGCTTAGCTCAGCTGGTTCAGAGCATCTGCCTTACAAGCAGAGGGTCGCTGGTTCGAATCCAGCAGTTCCCACATGAAGGGTTATCGCGTTGGTGGTAACCCTTTTTTAATTTCCACCGTTATGGCATTCACTTACATTTTGCATTCGCAACAGCTTGACAAATATTACATTGGATCTACACGAAATTCTTTAGAGGAGCGGATAGAAAAGCACTTGTCAAACCACGATGGATTCACAGCTAAGGCTAAGGACTGGAAGGTCGTTTTCACTGAGTCATTTGAATGCTATGATCTTGCAGCTCAAAAAGAAAAAACCATTAAAGGTTGGAAAAGCAGAAAAATGATTCAAAAGCTTATTGAGAGTACCGGCCACTGAGTTCAGAGCATCCCGACTTCACGTCGGGAGGGTCGCTGGTTCGAATCCAGCAGTTCCCACCTAGATTTCAGACACTTACACGTTAATTCGAGTAGGTGTCTTTTGTATTTATAAAACAACTTATAAAACAAATAATGAAAAATGGGCTGAAGTGGCCTTCTTTGAGCTCTTTTTGTAAAGTATCTAGCCTACTGAACACTGCTAAGCATAGACACCCCTAATTCGGTAAATGCGAATGGCAAATATTTTATATTGCCTCCACGGCCCTTGTTCAAGGTGCCAATTTGGCATCTTGAAAGCTCCTCACTGGTTAGTTCAAACATAAAATCGTCACCCTCAAAACGCTCGATGTTTCTTCTGACAGCCCGTTTAGCTGGGCTGTTTCGGTGCCGTACATTTCTGCCAGATCAAAATCCAGCATTACTTTTTGACCCTTCTCAATCTTTCCCTTTACAAAATTTGCGGATCAAAGCATGCAACTCATCCCTGTTGATGGGTTTTGTAATATATTCATTACATCCAGCTTCTAGTGCATTTTCCCTGTCGCCGGCCAAAGCATATGCAGTTTGGGCAATAATAAACACATCTTTATTGAATTGCCGGATTTGGCGCGTGGCCTCATAACCATCCAGAATAGGTAGTTGAATATCCATCAAAACCAAATCAATGTCGCTGTTGTTGCGACATGCTGCGACGGCTTCGTCTCCGGAAGTAACTTTCAATATTTCCCGTCCAAACGACTTGATGACTTTTGAGATCAACAATTCTGAAATTTCATCATCATCTGCAATAAGAATCTTTAAGTTTTCCATGGGATTTTTTTGTTTTACCTCTTTAAGGTCAATGTCAGTACCGGATCTATCCTCCGCTTTTTCAAATGGTATGGTAAAATAAAATGTAGAACCAACCCCTATTTCACTTTCTACCCAGATTTTACCACCAAGCATTTCAACGTATGATTTAGTGATTGTCAAACCCAATCCCGCGCCTTGCCTGGCTTTTATATCCGAGATATCTACCTGAACAAAACGTTCAAATATGGCTGTTTGTCTCTCTTTTTTAATTCCAATACCGCTATCCTTTACATAAAATTCCAGGTATTTGCCCTTTTTTTCATATCCAAATTCTATATTCCCCGATTCGCTGTATTTAATGGCATTTTTTACCAAATTTGTAAGTATCGCAAAGAGCTTTTCACGGTCCGTTTTTAGAATGACTTCCTCATCAGGCAATGAATTTTTCATGATTAATTTCATCCCTTTTTTTTCAACTTCCGGTTTGAAAAAGGTATAAATGTAGTCTACCTGGCTGTTTATATTCGACTCATTCATATGTAACTTCATTTGCCCTGATTCTATTTTGGATATATCTATGATATCGTTAATGATGTTAAGCATTCTTATACCGCTCTTCTCAATGATCTTAATATATTCTTGCTGTTCCTCTCCAGAAAGGTTCGGTTCTTTCAAGAGTTCGGCAAACCCAAGTATTCCATTCATCGGAGTCCGGATCTCGTGACTCATATTGGCAAGAAAAGCGGATTTGAGTTGGTCGCTCTCTTCTGCCATTTCTTTGGCTTTTAACAATTCTTGTTCTACCAGTTTCCTTTGGGTAATATCTTCCTTAATCGCCAGAAAATGTGAGATTTCATTTTGCTCATTTAGGATAGGTGAAATTGTCGCATTTTCCCAATAATAATCCCCATTTTTCTTTTTGTTATAAAATTCGCCGCTCCAAATCTTTCCCGAAAGAATCGTTTGCCACAACTCTGCATAATCTTCACTTTTCTTGGTTTCAGATTTTAAAATTTTTGGATTTTGACCTATCGATTCTTCAAAACTATATCCTGTTATCTCAGTAAACTTGGGATTCACATATTCGATGCTTCCGTTTGTATCGGTTATGACTATGGAGACTGGGCTCTGTTCGACAGCCTGCGATAATTTCCTGAGTTTTTCTTCAATCGCCTTCCTGGTTGTAATGTCCCGGGCAGCTGCAAAGACTCCGGCTGTGGAACCATCTTTGTTCTGGTACAGCGAAGCATTGTAAAGCACATCGGTTATTTGGCCATTTATGTGCCGTATTGAAAGAGGATAATCCTTGACAAAACCTTTGTTGAAAACTTCATTGTAGCCAACCCTTGCCTTATCCGAATCAGTGAAATAATCCGAAAAATCGCTGCCAACCAAGATTTCCCGTGTTACGCCGGTTACGGTTTCAGTTGCATGATTTACATCTGTTATTTTTCCAAATTTGTCTATTGTTACCAAAGGATCAAGACTTGCTTCTATGAGATTGCGTGAATACCGGTAGCTCTCCTGAATGGCTTCTTCTGCACTTTTCCGGGAAGTAATATCGTTTGTGATTCCCAAAACAGCTGTTATCTCATTTTTATCATTGAACAAAGGAGATAAACTGGCTTCAATCCAGATTTCACCAATTGGAAATTTTTCCAAAATTTCATTTTGGATTTTTTGTCCCGAGGCTATTACTTTCTTAATAGCTGCCAAGTGTGATCGCGCATTTTCGTTTGAAAATACATCGGTCAAATGCTTCCCCATCACTTCCGTCGCGGATGATTTTAATGTGGCCGCAGCGGCTGAATTGACATAAAGGATATACCCATTTTTATCAATTAAGTAAATCATTTCGGGAGACAACTCTGACAGAAGCCGATATCTCTCTTCACTTAAACGTAAAGCCTGTTCAATTTCTTTACTTTCCTCAACTTGCTTTTGAAGCAATTGTTTTAATGAGCTAATTTCAAGCTTAAGTTCCTTAATGTCCTTCAAAAACCCTTCTCTGGATATATCCTGCTTTCCCATGATGAACTAAAACTAATCACCGAGCGGTTATCAATTACCTTTTCGTATAAACCCTTTTAATGAATAAAATAAGATTTTTACATCCTTCTTTTCAGTAACCAATTGTCAATAAATGAAATGTGTCCTGTTGTATTTGAAATGGGATCAAGCAGTTAACGGATAACAAATAGACACGAGATTATGTTCAAATTTTTTCAATAAAAGATGGGAGTTATGCTAAAAATGACAATGAAATCATGAAAGGTTGGGGATACAAAACCGGTAGTAGAAGGCACCCTTCTTGGATTCAGCAGTATTTTTTTCATCCAATCTTTCAATTTTTTCCAGAGCGAGTATTTTCTTCCTGAAATTTCCTTGATCAAGCGCTTTTTGGAATATCGCCTCATAAAGATTTCTCAATTGCGTCAAGGTAAATTTTTCAGGCAGCAATTCTTTACCAATAAGATTAATCAAAGCCTTTTGTTGCAGCAAATCCAGCGCATTTTGAACCATTGCCGCATGATCAAATATCAATTCCGGCAATTTGGTCACAGGCCACCATTTTGCACCCGACTCCTTGACCAACTCTTTGTCATGCAAGTCAATGCGAACAAGCGCTACAAAAGTCATGCTGATAACCCGGGATCCCGGATCCCTGTTTGGCTCGGAGAAAGCAGTGGCTTTCTCCAGAAAAATATTGTACAGTCCGGTTGTCTGCAATAGGACCCTCCTCGCCGCATCCTCAAGAGATTCATCCTCCTGAACAAATCCACCCATCAACGACCATTTCCCTTTTGCAGGTTCGAATGCACGAGGATAAAGTAGAAGCTTTAAAACTGCATCCTCATATCCAAAGATCGCACAATCGACGGCGACATAGTGTTTGGGGTGATTTTTATAAATTTCTGATCGCATTTAAAAGGACAGTCACTTTACATGTTTTTACAAGGCAAGACTGGCAAATTTATAAATGTATTTAATACTTATAATTCGATATGAATCTAAATTGTTCTTTTCTGTTTTATAACACATTTACTTACCAACGAATATTCTACAACTCTCTTTTAAGTTTGATAACCAACACTTCAGGTAATATTCTTCACCCATAATAGTCGTTTATTCCGATCCCATGAAACGCAATTCCAATATTTTTTGAACAAATGATAACAATATGAATTGATTGGAGGGGGTAAGAATTGGCGTGGACTTCGAATAATTATTAATTTTATCTTGAAATCTTATGCGTCAGTATACCCGCTGATATTAACCAAACAATGATGGCCTGCTTGAATTCGTAAACAATATATTCTCAAGATATCCCTAATTTCATCACAAAAAAATAACGGCATATCAACAATTAATAAAAAAAAGATGAAGAAGCTTTACAGGATTTCAATTTTACCCTTGATGTTGATGGCCTTTTTTGTCACTTTCCTTACAAATTCAGGAATGGCAAAATCGCGCGATTATTATCAAATTCAGGTCTACAGGTTAACTGGTAAAGCCCAGGAGGAAAAGGTGGACAATTTTCTGAAAAATGCCTACTTGCCCGCTCTACACAGGGCAGGTATTAAGAGTGTGGGAGTCTTTAAACCCATCGAGAAGGATACAACATCAGGCAAACGTGTCTATGTTTGGGTTCCTTTTGCTTCTCTGGAGCATTTTGCCAAAATCCAGGATGTTTTGATTAAAGACGCAGAATTTCAGAAGAGTGGCATTGATTTTCTTGGCGCTCCTTTTGACATGGTTCCATTTGCCCGTAAAGAGTCAATCCTTTTAAGGGCATTCCCTGATGCCCCAAATTTTGTCTTGCCGAAATTTCAAACCGCACCTTCAGCAAGAATTTATGAATTAAGAAGTTACGAAGGTCCTACCGAAAATCTATTCCGCAAAAAGGTTCAAATGTTTAATGAAGGGGGCGAGATGAAAATATTCAGCAGTCTGAATTTTAACGCTGTCTTCTACGCTGAAGTAGTTTCTGGCAGTACAATGCCAAATCTCATGTACATGACCACTTTTTCGGATATGGAATCCCGTAAGGCCCATTGGGACGCTTTCAGAAATCATCCCGACTGGAAAAAACTCTCAGGAATGGCAGAATACAAAAATACAGTCTCTAAATCAGTAATCCTGTTTCTGAATCCGACAGACTATTCTGATTTTTAATCAATAAAGAATGGGGGTAATTTACATGAAATTCCCCTTTTCTTTATTCTAATTCATATGGGAACTTTGAAATCTTTTCGAGCGTAATGCTCCGAATATAAAGCTCTCCACCCTCCGACTGAATTTGAATTTTCCCTCTTGAAAGGGGCAAAATGGAACCATCCTTTTCGATCCTGCCTGAATTGGAATTAACCATGTTGACCTTGCCATTTACCAAATGCATTGATTTGCGTCCGACACAATAGAGATCGACCACATTCCATTCACCAACCGGTTTTTCGTGATCTTCCAATTTTGAGCAGTTTTTGGCGGGGAGATTTGCGCCAAATTTGGAAATTACCCCTCCCGGCGCATAATGGTAATTTTTCCCTTCCGCATCCTTAAGTGCAGGTATTTCAAAATAACTGTTTCCCATGCAGTAGGAATCACCCATTTTGGCTGTGCAAAGCTGAAATTCGTGAGCGCTCATCCACACGCCAAGGCCATCTCCAAAAGGGCCAAAACTATGGTACAGTATACCGGAATTGCGCTGCTTAAAAACCTTGTCACCCCACCTGAAAACCATCCGAAGGTGATAATTTTCGTACTCTTTTTTGGATGCAAGCGAAGCGTTGACCTCCCCTGAAATGCGGAGAAGGCTTTCGCCGTTTAATTGAACAATATCAAACAGGGGTTCGGAAGGCTTTGCCCCGGACGGACTGAGGTAAATCTCCCAATTGGAAAGATCTTTACCATTGAACAATTTGATTTCTTTAGGCTTGGCCATAGAAAAACCAGGAAGTATCAGGAGAATAAAGAGAAAAAATTTACCGTTCATTTTGGCGCTTGAATTAAAAAAAATGCCCCGAAACCGGAGCAGTTTTTAGATATTTAATAAGGTATCGTTCAATGCCCGTGAAGAATCTCCTGGGCTTTTTCCAAAATGGTTGTATCATCCAACAGAACGATCCCACCATTTGGACCCTGTTCGATGTGCATGCCAACACTTTTCCCGTGGGCGTAATTTGCTCCACCAAAATAATTCCTGACGGTCTCGACATCCAGTCCCAATTCTTCTGCGATGCGGTGCATTGAACCGTCAGGCAAAGTGTCTTTAATTTTTCTTAACTCATTAAATGTGATTTTCTCAGTCATAGTATTGGTTTTTAAAAAGTTAATAAATATTCTTATGGGAAGAACTTTGTTTTCTCGTTTCACTTCAGCCAAATTAATACTAAAAGTTCAATAATGTTACAGCGCTGTTACAACATTTAGATTTGGATTGTTGAAATTTAGAATTTTTAACATTTGTAACAGCAGGAAGGATGTATTACCTCTTGATACACACAGAATTAATCATGGTCAAGTTCAGGGGATAAAATAACTGTTATAAAACATATTTAATCAACGCCCAATCGCGGGCTGGCCGGCAAGTTTAAAAAGAGATTCCAAAAGCAATGGTCGTAATCGTAATTTATTGATTTTGTGATTATCCCGATTAGGGAACACCCTGTTTGACAGGAAAACAAATAAGATCTGATTGGCGGGATCGGCCCATACAAAGGTACCCGTATACCCCGAGTGGCCAAAGCTCTGCTCTGAGACGACTGTAGAAGGATAGCGTTCTTTGCCCGTATGCCTGTTCATCTGAATTCCCGGTTTATCGAAACCGTATCCCCTCCGGTTGTTCGATTTCTGAAAATGGCTGCTCGTCCAATTTTTCAGGGTCTCCTCGTTGATGTATCTTTCATTGCCGTATACCCCATTCTGGAGATAGAGTTGCATGACCTTAGCAACATCACCAACAGAGCCAAACAAACCGGCATTTCCAGAAACACCTCCCATTAGCGCCGCAGTTTCATCGTGAACAAAACCCTGAAGCAATTCGTGTCGGAATGACTGATCTTCTTCAGTAGGCACAATTTTATCCCTGGACTGTGATAGGGCTGGCAGGTACATCAGAGAGGCTGCACCTAATTTGGCATACAATTTATCGTGCAGGAATAGCTCAAAAGATTCACCCGACAAATTCTCAATCACTTTGGGCATGATGACGAAACCCAGATCAGAATAGGCATACTTTTTCGTTTTGAGCAAGGGGGAATCCCTGATGGTTTTGTAGACGGTATCTTTAAAACTATCGACCAAATAAAGCCCATCGGATACCCGGAGATCAAATCCGGGTGTTGGTTGAGTCGCATAATAACCGGGCTTGTAATTCCCCATCACATCCATGGTCGATGGCCAAAGGATTACACCTGCCCTTAGTCTTGCCTGGTGAGAGAGCAAATCAGAAACCAGGATCCCCTCTTTGTTGCTTCCTTTCCAATCCGTCCAGTATTCGCTCATTTTTTTTGTCACCACAAATTTTTTTTGATCGGCCAGCATCATCAAGGCAGGCACCGGGGCCAAAATCTTGGTCACAGAAGCAAGATCATACAAATCATCATCATGCACGACCAGATTTTTCGAATAGGTATGAAATCCATACGATTTCTGGTAAAATACCTTCCCATTTCTTGCCAGTAGGAGCTGACATCCCGGGAAGGCCTTTTCCCTTAATCCAATGCTTACCAGGGAGTCTATTTTCTGCGCAAGCCTGACTGAATCTATTCCAACCTCCTCTGGCAAGACATAACTGAGCCTACCGATGGATGGGATTGTGATGCCCTCCCCCATTTTGTATATTCCAAGATCTTTGGTCAATTTCCCATTGGATGGGATGGCCCCAAAAATCAATTGAGAAGTGAGGTCAACGCTATC
>Ga0265297_10006720_pt1 | contig 16457 bp, 13 predicted proteins | sample Munlanlwell13791_FD_192502 | JGI IMG/M metagenome (GOLD analysis project Ga0265297, IMG submission 192502) | Leachate microbial communities from a municipal landfill in Southern Ontario, Canada - Leachate well 137-91 | ecosystem: Engineered > Solid waste > Landfill > Unclassified | place... | reverse complement strand
GAATCTCATAATCAAACCAATCCTGAAACACCTTCCATGACCTGTCCTTTGGCCACATTTCAGGATCCGTATACCAGCCGCCAAGCTCGTGCTCAAATATGTCTACGTAATGCTTCTTCAAAAACTTTTCGTACTTATCATTTTCCTCATAGGCCGGGATCAGATACACATGCTTTGAATCAAAACCTTCCGTCTCAACTTCCTCCGGCTTCATCTCATGTTCCGGCCCGTCATATTCCTTGCTGGTGTAGACCAGCCAGTCAATGAAAGGCTTCTTGAGCTTCACGATCAAAGCGGCGCGATTGATGTCGGGATAGTATTCTTCAGTCATAACATAGATACTTTTAAATTAACGAGCTGCACTAAAAAACCTCTGTTCAATAAATATAATTACATTATTAGATGCCATCTCGATAACATTTTCCTTCCAGCCTTTGAGATTAAGTCCGTAGCCAACGCTAAACAAGCCGAAAAATAAAGCTGCTCCTACAGAAGCGATCCTCCATATCAATCCGATGTTGGGTAAGAAAGGAACAATGATTGATCCAGCCAATAAAAGCAAAGAAATGCCGAATACAACATTAAATACACCCGTCAATATTCTTCGAATAGATCGTTTTATCTGTATTCTTTTTTCAACTAGTCCTCGTTCATACTTTCTAAGCTGACTTTCAAGCTCGATGGTCTTTTCTTTCTCGGCCGATAATAATTGCTCAGGTATAGATGCCGCATCAGATTTAATCTTTTTTAGAACCTCTTCGATACTTGCACCGTTTACCGCTTCTGGATCTCCAAGTGTTTCTTTCATTAGCATATCGTGAATAAGATATGAGCGACTCACAGCTAAATATTCATCTTTAGTAACCTTTCCGGATTCTTTAAGTTTTTTGGCCTCTTCGACCATTTTCTTAATAAATAGATCATCGGGCTGAATTACTGCTGCACAATCCGCAAGAACCTTTCTCTCATTAATTTGAATCCATTTTTTCGGAGATTGCATCCAAACCAACGTTCCTACAAATATATCAGTAAGACACGCCGGGATATATTGACGACTTGCGAACGTCTCATCTTCAAATTTTTTATTCACAAACGCAAGACCTCCATTAGGAGTCACAAAAATACTCCCAGCACTCTTAATGGTTTGCGGCATACTCCCATTTCGCAAATGATTAATCGCCGATATCGATTTAATATCCCTCTCAATAGTTGATTGCTTATCTGCTTCATTAAAATATAGATTCCTACTATAATTTTCGATAATCTTCGCTTTTAATTTTGCCTCATCAATTTGGGCAGATGGAGTCTTGGTAAAATCTGGCGCCTCTTTTATCTCGATCCTGTAAAATTCTAACTTGTTTTCGAAAGTGCCAATATATTGGTGGATATCGCTTTCAGTTTTTCCATTATTAACAAAATACAACAGAACAGTATTTGCTTTCGCCGGATCATAATCCGGACTATTTACCCAACGCAAACAGTTGCGTAAAATACCCAAAATTTCATCGGCAGTGTGTCTAAAGATAAATAGCTCGGCTTCCTGCTCCAACATGCTATTAGTTAATTCTGTGTATACTCTTTCATAATCATTCCCCTCTATCCCAAAAAGTCGAAATATATATCTTGAATCAAGGTATATCTCTAATTTTCTTAAATGTCCCGAAAATTTATTGAATCCACTATCATATAAGATCGTATTGGCCAACACATGCCCGATGCTTATTTCTATAATGTATTGAAAAAGAGAAGGATTTTGAGTCTTAATCAAATTAAAAAACGCACAGATCAAATACTTCAACTGTTTTGAGGCCTTACTATCTGGCAATAATGTCTTATCCTGTGACGCAAAAAGAACTTCAAGATCATGGTTTCGCAGAAATGAATTCAACGCGTCTTGCGCCTCCATTTCCGAAACCTGTACAGAGAAATCTTCATTGCAAAATTTGATAAACTCTGCCAAAACCTTGTTTAATTCCGCTTCTTTCTTAATAGCCTTATCCGAGAAATCGTATTTTAGTATATTCTTTTCAATAGGAACAAGTTTTGAGGCTTCTCGTCGAAAAAGGTCACGCTTGCGCGCACGATCAAGTATCGTTAACATTGGATGATGTGGGATTGATAATCCAAATTCAGCTTTGAAATCCTGCAGAAATGAACCTAGATTTGACGTGTCAATTTCAGGGTACCGTTTCTTTCGTGTCAAAGTCGCAATAAACGGCACAAAGTTCTCAATGTAATCCCTGCGATAGGTTTCCCATGCCGTCTTTACCAAGGCAAGACTTGCTATTGCTCTATTCATATGAACCTCCCATATTTGAATTTCTCCCCAGCAAACTGTCTGAGTTTGAACTTAAGCGATAGCAGTCTAATCCGTCATGAAGACTAACCCAGAGATCCGTCCTTGCTACATTGTTCCCAACTATGACCATAACGAAATAGTTCAACTCATGCTTGGATTTCAGGAATGAATCGGTTGTTGATTTTAAATCTAATAAGGATGGGTTGGGTTCCGCCACAGGATGAGTATGCCACTCACCTATAAAATGATACCCATTTTTGAATCGTTGTTTAATGAGTTGGCGTTGCAAGACACGATTGGGTACAAACAACGCTCTCCATCGTTTGTCGCTATCCTTTGGTGTCGATGCTTCCACAATGTAGATTATTGGCAAATTAAACTTTGCAAAAAGCAATCCTCCTGCCTCGGAATTCCCTTTTCCTTGACGATATGCAGAAAATACTTCTAATACGCTTGGCGTAAAAACAAGCTGCTGCTCAGAATTTGGAAGAGAATAAACGATGTTACTCATAAATTTATTTTGGCACATAGTTGGCAAGCACTAGATTTATCCCACAGTTTTTTAAATGTTTTAGAATACCTTTCACTACCAACCTGCTGGGACCATTTTTCCGTAAGACAGCCTCCCACTGAATCAAAGTGTTCTTTACTGCTTACCCAAGTGTTCAGGAGCGATTTCAAGGGTGGCTCAAGAAGTGCTCCAATAGCCGCAGTAGCAATCATGGATGCAACTGGAATTAATGCGGTGGGCCCATATTGTTGATAATGAGCGCATCCTCCAGATTCTTTAACTATTGTGGCTTGCTGAAAATTAGCGACGCTATCACTGAATTGACCAAATTCATTCACGCCGCACTCGAAACAGCCCCCTTCTTTAGCGATTATAAGACAGTGACCGGCCACAGCATGAGGTTCTAACCAACCAAACAACAAAGGAGGCATTTCAGTCGCACGTTTTAGTCTATTCAGAGGACCTTCACATCGCCAATCTGCAACTGTCGATATTATTAAATCATGTTCGCTGAATAAATTATTATTAGAATCGAATGCATCACGCCAATCTTTTGATATGCCAACGATTTCCAAATGCGGAAGTTCTCGCGTAATCTCTTCCGCGAGTGCTTCCGCTTTCCATCGATTGATTGAAGAAGCGCCCAAGATATGGCGACCGAGATTTTCCCAGCCAAGTATATCATTATCTGTAATCGTTAAGCGTCCCACACCAGCACGACTCAACAAATGAATCACATACCCGCCTAATGACCCACAACCAATTAGAAGAACTCTTTTATGCGAAAGGTCACGACCATCACCCCCTCTCGAATGAATCCAGTGGTGATCGGCGTGAACAACTTTACAACGACTCACGCTGGTAGATCTAATAATATGTGCTCCTCTTTTAAGAAGTAAATCTTCTGGTACCTTGCCGGGTCGAAAACCTTTTATAATCTGCGACGAGTGGGATTGAGAAAGATCAAGGCCTCTAAAAATGATGCCTCCCAGAGCAATTCCGGCCCCTTCTTTTTGAACAAGCAAGACAAGTCCTCTTGCGCTGCTATTGATAACATGACTTTTAATTAGTTGCGCAGCCTCGACATCACTCGTTTCGCAAATAGAAATCAAGCCCTCAAGGGTATCGGGATAATCTTTGGGGAGTAATACAGATTCCAGATTAACCAATATGCCGATCTTTTCGTTAGTTAATTTGGACTCCTTCCCTAAAAAGTTGGAAACCCACCGATTTAATCGTTCCACCGAAGAAGCCACGCATACATACCCTTCACAAAAAACGGCAGGAAATAATTTTTCAAGCCCAACAATTGAATCAATTATTAATACATCTTGAGCACCATCAGTACAACATCGCCCCCAATAATAAGAAAACTCCTCCTTAAAATCATTGGGATTAGTTCCATCAAGAATTTCTTTCGCTTTATCATAAACATATCTAAATAGTCCTAATGGATCGCTACTGTTTATCGCAGCAGATCCTGGGATAGTGCAAAGGACCCCGCCCTTTAGAACGTGGGGATTGCGAAGAAAAAGATTCTCCCAATCGCTCAAATACGCGATAGGCGCTTCGTCGGGAAAGCGTTTAGGTAAACATATATCAACTGTCCAATCCTTATTTAAAGCATGAATTTTGGTGCGCCATATAGAGGAAAAAAATTTAGCTGCTGGACTGGCCTCGTTTCCTTGCACGGGCTTAAAATTTGTATCCTTTTCAAGCTCTTTTCTGACCGTGGCTAGCGCAGACTGATACCGACCATCTAACATATTTTTCTGAGTTACTTCAGCCAAGCCGCCCACCTCCACGAAGATCAACAGGTTTCTTAGGCGCTTGATCAGATAACCCTTTCCCTATCACTGAAACAGTTGCCGCGACACCCATTCTTTTCTGCAGATCTCCTGTATTTAGCTCGACACCGAATTTGCTTTTTGCGTTTTCAGCAAGATACTTAACATCGTTAGATAGTCCTAATATCTCAAAATCTTCATTAATCCATTTAAGCCATTTCATAAAATTTTCTTCAAGTCTTAGTCTTCGTCCTTCTTCTGTTGGCCATTTGTCGGCAAAATCTTCAGATGGATTGACGGGGTTGGGTACCCGCGGTTTTTGAGAGTTCACCAAACTTGGCATCCGCAAAAGAATGCCTTGCATCGCCTCTTCTACAGTGCCTTCTCCTTGGTATGCCTTAGCAGCAAGCGTGGTAATAATTACTGAAATTGGCTTACTATCCCGATTGTGTTCAAACCTGATATCTCGATGTCTCTTTAAGATTTGTATGCATCGCTGTAAAGGAGTCCGCCATTTGTAAGTTGGCAGGTCTTCAATCTTGGCAGCTTTCTCAGCAAGAACGACTGACTCTAGCAAGCGACCGGCTTGCTTCATCCGATTTTCAAACCATTGTGCATAGCCTTCTGGATTGCTGATATCCCAGTCCGAAGATATCACTCCATACGCAGATTTTCTGTCATCTGTTATAGATACGGCGAATTGTGCAACCTGATTAGCTAATGATTCAATTGTTCCTGCCTTCAGCATACGTTCACGAAGTAGTTTCCTGATATCTTCTCGTGCAGGAACACAAGGCACTATATCCATATGAAATTTGATCTGATCTTTATAGCAAAGCCTCCAACATCGATGTTTCTGTTCTAACTTCTCGTCGATATGTCTTTCTATGCGGTATGTATCCAAATCTCGACCAAGAAATTCTTTTAGTTGTTTCTGAGTGTGCGTTTCTTTCGAGAACCCTTCTTGCATTTTACATGTAAGGTCTAAATCGTAGTCATCTCCCTTTAAGGGCTTTACGGCAGTACCCAAGCGAAACGAACCTTGTGGGTAAACATGTGGCTTACATTCAGCACTATGTGATTTAGATTTATCACATAGCCACTTTTCCAGATCATCGTACCTATCTTGAGCAGATTGGTAGGCCGAATCGGGAATATCGATGACCTCGAGAATCTCTTCAACCACAATTTTTTGCGTTTTTGTATTCATCTTGCGCCTCCTATTTCAAGAGTCTTAATAAAACGTTTGTGTTTATTATTTTGATCGTAGAGAATCCAAGGCATATCTGCTTTAGGCATTCTCACGCGTCCTAACTCGACTGCACAGGCCACAGGCATTGCAGGGAATATGGACAATGGCGTTGATTTTCCGTGTAATCTCCCGATATCTACCATTAATTTTCGCATAGTTTCACGGTATGCTGAAAGCTGCTGCTTGCTTTTCAGAAAATCATTATGCGGTTTGTCAATTGTCACTTCCCATATAGAGACGCTATCTCCTAAAACCGCCGTAATTCGGTCATATGCAATTGAATCGCTTAAGGAGATAACTAAAGCTGGCGGATGCTTGAAAGAACGTGGTGCTTTAATTTGATACGCAAATTTATCAGGGCTATCTAACCAGCGCCAAGTTTGATATGGCTCGCGATGCAACTGATAAACTTGGGCTGGGATTTTGTCAGTCATTAATGTTCCCAACAACGTTATTAAGGGCATCGGCCCAAAGGCAAATATTGAAAAATGGCAAGTATTTTCTTCCTCGATCAAAGGAAGAATATTGCGTGTAAAAAGTTCTTTGAGATTTTTCTCCTCTGTTTTCCAAAAATCATCCTGATCATCTTTGCAATCCCATTTCATTGTTAAATAAATCGGTCGCTCTTCTGCGGGGTACCATTCTGGAAAAAGAGCCTCTTTCGCATGTTCAGGTTGTAATTTCGATTTCTCTTCACCTATATTTGCTCCATACAAAATAACATGTGATTTCTTGCTTGGATCAATACCAGCAACAATGGCAATACGACGTTCATGCGCATCCTTCCATTTCCCGAGAAGGTCGGCAGAATAACGCTCGCCTTTTTTATCTGCATCGATAATTTTATGACAATCATGACAAAGTAACATTAAATTTGGTAATTCATTAAGCTGTTTCCTCGCAGACTTAAAAATCCCCCATCCACGCGCCCCTTTTTCAGAAAAAGACCAAATATGCGCCACTTCTGAAATATTGCCTTGTTCTTGTGTTACTGGGGACTTATAAAGAGGGCGATTACAATTATTAAATTCGCATCTTCCGGCAGCGCGGGCCCATAGCTCAACCACTACTTTCTGTTTCAGGCTCCTCGTAACCTCTTTCTGCATATTACCTCTCATCAAACAAGTGAGATCGTCTCTCACTTTCGTTTTTTACCGTCTCCCAAATCCTCGGCGATTTCCTGTAATTGTTCCAAAGCATTCTCTAAATCTTCAACCAGCTCGTTTGCAATAACATCAGGATCGGGTAGATTATCAATGTCATCAAGACTCTCATCTTTAAGCCAAAAGATGTCCAGATTAGCTTTGTCCCGCTTCAAGATTTCTTCAACATCGAAGCAACGCCAACGACCTTCTGGATTCTTGGCTGAATATGTAGCCTTCCTATCAAACCGGTTGTCTGCGTTATAACACTTTACGAAATCATCCAACGCTTCTTCCTTAAGAGTGTTCTCCTTCAATGTAAAGTGCACGTTTGTCCGCAAATCATAGATCCAAACCTTCTTGGTTACCGTCTCCTTGGATGCCTCTCTTTTATCGAAGAATAGGACATTCGCTTTGACGCCCTGCGCATAAAAAATTCCGGTGGGGAGCCTCAAAATCGTGTGCAGGTCGCATGTTTGCATGAGCTTTTTCCGCACCGTTTCTCCAGCCCCGCCCTCAAAAAGAACATTGTCAGGAAGAACAATAGCTGCTCGGCCGTTGATCTTGAGAATGCTTCTGACGTGCTGAAGAAAATTCAGTTGCTTATTACTCGTCTGGGCCCAAAAGTCATCACGTAGAATGGTCAAACTTTGAGCCTCTGCTTTCCCCTCTTCGGTAATAATTTTTTCTGAAGACTTCTTGCCAAACGGCGGATTGGTCAGCACCATTTCATAAATACCACCGGGATTTTTCTTGAGAGAATCGTCCGGGCTGATTGGAGATCTCTCGCCATTAATGCCATGCAGATAAAGATTCATCACGCATAGACGAGCCGCTAATGGAACAATTTCGTTGCCAGTAAAAGTCTCATGTTTTAATTCGTGCTTCTGGTCTTTGTTAAGCTTTGAGTTCTTAACAATAAAATTGTATGCGGATAACAAGAAACCACCTGTGCCGCAGGCAGGGTCATGAATTTTCATGCCTGCTTCCGGCTTCATCACCTTTACGATCGTATTGATGAGTGGTCTTGGAGTAAAGTACTGCCCAGCGCCGCCCTTCACGTCCGCCGCGTTTCTCTCAAGAAGGCCTTCGTAGGCGTCGCCTTTTACATCAACTTCGAGACTAAGCCAATTCTCGCGATCAATAAGGTCCGCAATTAGTTTCCTAAGCTTTGCAGGATCTTGAATCCTATTTTGGGCTTTTCTAAAGATGACTCCGAGAATTCCTTCCTGCTTTCCCAATGACGCCAGAATTTTATTGTAATGGACTTCGAGTTCTGCGCCGTCTTCTTTAAGTAATGATTGCCAGTTCAAGTCTTTTGGTATATCAGACTTCTTGTTGTATGGAGGCTTTGTACGCTCATCATCCATCTTTAAGAAAAGCAAGAATGTGAGCTGTTCGACATAGTCGCCATACGAAAGCCCGTCGTCACGCAGAATATCGCAATAGTTCCACAGTTTATCGACTAATTGTTTTGGATCACTCATAATACCTCGCTAATTTTTCAAATTGCCTTCAAATGCTGTTTTAAGTATCGACTTACGAAGCTGCTCCGCTCTTAATAGGGAACGATCGATAATCTCAATCACCTTATTAATGACAGAAAAACGCAACTCGATCTGCTCGACTATTCTTTTCTGCTCCTTATGCGAGAAAGCTGGCATCTTAATGCCCTCAACATCTTCTTTTCTCAAGGAGGGAACTGTCGTTGCCCTACTATTCTTTGCTAAGTCAATTGTTAACATGAAATAAAATAAGAAACGCAAATCCAACGAACCCATTAGAGGCGTCAAAGCAAAAACATTGTTATCTACTAGACAATTGCTTTGTGTAACTGCTCTCCGATTAAGCTTCAAGGCTTCGCCAATCTTTGCAAAAACCACCGATCCCGTAGGAATTAGCTTTCCCTTTATTTGCTCTAAGGTAGTTTTTGAAATTTCGTGTTCTGGCTCAAGCAAATTAATACTTTTTTTCAACCACGCTCGTGATATATCTCCAACTTTATAGAAACCATAATCCAGCCCTCGTTTATTTTGATACATCTTTGGAAAACCTGTACCTGCTCTCAGGGTTGCAACGTCTCCCATCCTGATAGTATCGGTAACAGGACAATTCGTGAGAACCCCAGCGAATGCTGCTTTCAAAACACTCTTTCGGTAAAGATCTAGCTTGGCCTTAACCATTGTGAGTGATTTTATGGCGACTTCGAGACGGGTAAATTGAGTTTCGATATTACCCACAATACCTTCTTGCTCGAGTACTGAAGGAATTGGAATTCTAAATTGTTCCAAAACTCTGGATGGCACTCGCTTCTGCCCTGCAGTGCCAGTCATCTGTGATTTCGCGACATTACAGAAATCGGATCGACTGATGGCGTAGAATATCCAATCCGAGGTAACTTCGCTACTTGGGCGTAGCACATGGAATTCCGTGCTTCCGAAGCCTATCCCATTTGTTAAATCTCTCGCTATAGCTCTTTTCCCATTTTCAAAACAAGGCGTAATCTTTGCCAGCAAAACATCACCGTCCTGAAAATTGGTGTATCCCTTAATAACATCTTTAAGTTTTCGCCTTTCCTGCGAAAGTATTTTCCCATCTTCAGAGACAGCGGCCATAGGTAAAAAAGAGACTTCCATCTCCTTATCCTTATCCAACAACGTCCGCTTGCCTGGGTTAATTTCACAGACTTCTGATAGGCACGCGTCTTTCCAAGACTTACTTATCATCCTAAGCCACCAATTCCTCGCTTAATTCTTCCATAATTTTTTCAAACTGATTCCCGAATACCTTCGAAACCTTACCCAAACCACCCATCTGGTCAAACGGCGCATACTCGAAATCGTCGGTTGTGATCTCGATTGATTCGGCAATGTGATTCTTAATTTTCTCAAGCCATCTCAACTGTTCCTGATTAAATTGTACGCCCATTGCACGTTGCTCTGACAACCAACGGCTAAATCGCTTATCAACAGAATCTGTAAATGGCTCAAGCTCATTTTCTTTGCCGAGTTCAAACTTCAACAATGAAACAAAATCCGCAATCTTATTCCGTGACGCCCCGTGAACTTTTGTGCTTTCCAATTGCTTATATGCCTGCCAAATCTTTGCTGGAGTCAGGCAATAGGGTGGTGTTTCAATTTTCTTAGCCAGCTCCTTAAGGGCCTTCCAGTGCAATTTCTTATTACTGTAAAGAACCTGAAGGGCATCAAGCTCATCTTTATTCTTTTCGATGAATTCCTTAAACGATTTAATAATCCCTCTTGCTTTGTCAGTCGCAATGGGCGAATATCCTGCCGTAATAACCTCATCCACAGAAACATCGTCAATAATCTGTTCGGTTTCGGCTTTGATTTGGGGCAACCTCTCCATCAGCTTGCCATTGCCGACAAAAGGCTTTATTGCCTCGATCATCCGTTTTTGAGCCGTCTCTTCAAGCTCCTTCTTGGTAGGTTTGTAATCTTCATAAGCGCCTGCCGTCCTTTTTTCCTTCTGAACCTGTTCCGCAATACGATCTTCATCAATCGCAACAACAAAATCGTGGGCAAAATCTGAAAGTGATTTGCCCCCTGTTAAATCATGGATTTCTTTAATCTGGTCTTCTGCGAGTTTATTTTCTAATCGGGTAAGCCTGCCTGCCATAGACGAAAGTTTGTCTTCAGTCGGCTTTCCAAAACGGATAGATTTAAGCAGTTTCTCAAACGAGATTGCAGGATTTTGTTCCAACGGACTCGTATCGCTCAGTTCTTCCACATCGGTCACACCTACTGCATCCACAATAACAAACCTCTCTTTTGCTACCGCATCCGGGGTAACGGCCATAAAATCGTCATTACGCATCACGCGAACGCCTCGGCCCTTCATCTGTTCAAAATAATTTCTGCTTCTAACGGCCCGCATAAAGAAGACGATCTCAAGAGGCTTGATGTCGGTGCCAGTGGCTATCATGTCGACAGTTACCGCAATCCGAGGGTAAAAGTCATTTCTGAATTGACGAATCAAATTCTCCGGCTTCTCGCCTTCTGTCTTATATGTGATCTTTACAGCAAAATCATTGCCTTCATCAAATTCCTCACGAATAATCTGAACAATCTCTTCGGCATGGTTATCGTCTTTTGCGTAAATCAACGTCTTGGGTACGTGTTTCCTGCCCGGGAAGATATCGGTCAGCACTCGCTCTTTAAATGTCCTTATGATCGTCCGGATCTGATCCTTGGAAACGACATCCCTGTCAACCTGTTCGCTCGTGTATTTCACTTCATCTTCAAGTTGTTCCCATTTCTTGCGGCGGGTTCGCTTATCTCTCTTCTGGACAACTTCTCCTTTTGGAATCGTTGAGCCACCCTTGGTGATTTTTGTTCGTATATCGTAAACTGTAAAATCAACGTTGATATTATTGGTGACGGCTTCCTCATGGGTGTACTCCATCACGAGGTTCTTATTAAAGAAGGCGATCGTGCTTTTAGATGGCGTTGCTGTAAGTCCAACTAAGAAAACATCAAAATAGTCCAGCACCTGCTTCCAGAGGTTGTAAATTGATCGATGGCATTCATCGACGATAATGACATCAAAGGTCGAAATCGGTATCTTGGGATTAAATTCAACGGGAGCTGGCTCAAGACTGTAATCATCTTCAAACCCAGAATGTTCCTCGCAAACAGGATCAAGCTGTTTCTCCCCTTTGAGCATTGAATAAATCCGTTGAATCGTCGAAATGCAAACACGGCTTACATCGTCAATAATATTTGATTTAAGATGCTGAACGTTGTAGAGATCTGTGAATTTTCTGCCGTCTTTGGGAACGATAAAGCTCTGAAACTCTTGAAGGGTTTGTTCCCCAAGATTTCCCCTGTCCACCAAAAAAAGAATTCGTTTTGCGTTTGCGTGCTTTATGAGGCGATAACAGATGTTAACGGCAGTAAACGTCTTGCCCGAACCGGTAGCCATCTGAATAAGCGCTTTAGGCTTAGCACCCTTAAGAGATTCTTCCAGATTCGCGATGGCCTTTTTCTGCACTTCCCAGAGGTTGGGATTGTCTATCGTAGGCAAATCCACAAGTCGCTTGCGAAGGTTTTCTCTACCCGCCTTAATCCATGCTTCCAGCTCATCTGGCGTATGAAAATGAAATATTTCCCTACTTCTAGGCTTCGGATCCCAGCAGTTCGTAAATCTGATTTCACTGCCTGACGTTTCATAAACAAACGGTAATGGCAAATCGACTGACCGAAAATCCTTTGGGAATCCCTTGGAATATTTTGCCGACTGCGGTTCTTTGCCAACGAGCGTCTCGCCTTCTTTTTTTGCTTCAATAATACCTGCCGCTTCACCATTCACGAATAACACATAATCAGCTTCGCCAACACCCCAGCCCATTGGGAAATACTCAACAGCAACACCCTTCGATCCGAATACGTTGGCAACTTTAAAATGCTGGATCTCCCATCCTGCCTTGATTAGAGCAGGATTTATTAACTCGTGACGTGCTTTATCTTCCGGATAGATGTCTTCGTAAGGCATTAGCTAACCACCATTTCTTTTTCATCGGAGAAACTATAATATTTGTCTCCTCCGATAATTATGTGATCCAATAATTTAATAGTCATAAGCCTGCTGGCCTTTCCCAATTCCTCTGTAAATTTCTTATCTTCAACGCTTGGCGTTATGTTGGCGCTGGGATGGTTATGAACACAGACAATCGATTTGGCGAACTTCTGCAATGCGGCGTGGATTATCTCTCGAACAATGGGAAATGCCTGATCAACGGTGCCAACGGCAGTATCCACGATGTCGATAATGCGGTTATTGCTATCGAGGTAGACAACCTTAAAAACCTCTGTCTTAAGGTCGCGGAGCTGGGGCATAACGATATCCACAACATCCTTGGCAGAGGATATCTTCTGCTTCCCGGTGGACACATCGTCCTGTCGATAGCGCCGCCCGATTTCAAGCGCGGCCTGAATATGGGCGATCTTTGCCCCGCCTAAGCCCTTGAACTCTTTCCAGTCCCGGGCGTCGGTATGGGCCATATTGCGGAATGTGCTGAATTTCTTGAGTATCTTGCGGGCAAGGTCAATGGCACTCGTACCCTGCGTACCGGTGCGAAGAAGAATAGCCAGAAGCTCCGAATTACTCAAAGCCCCTGCGCCCTTCTTGAGGAGTTTCTCTCTCGGCCTGTCATCTTCCGGCCAAGTCTTTATGCCTGATATTTTTCTTTCCTTCACCATTCTTCTCTTCTCTGTTCTTCGCTTTTAAACAACTGAACAGCCAGCTAAATATTAGTGCAGCAGATTGCTGCACTAATCCAAACGCCCTTCATTTCTTTCTGCTCTTCCTTTTGACTGTGGGCTTTCGCTTAATCTGCTTCTTCTCATCTTGCAGATCCATAACCTCAATCAAGGGTTTTTTGCTGTAATGCAAAGGCTCATGCCGAGTAACTGAATACTTGGGATGATTGTCTTTTTTAGCTCTGTAATTTTGCAGAACCTTTACCATCTCATACAATATCTGCGCTTTTCCAATAGCCTTCTGCCCAACTCCATAGCTCGCGTTAGGGGCCAGCTCCGGGAAAAGGATGGGTTTTATCATCTCTTCAATGTATGTCCCAAGCGAATAAAAACTCCTTACCTCGCCATCCGGGCATTTCACCTCAAATGATTTTCCTTTAATCTGCTCCATGGCTTCAACGACACGCGTCAGCTGGCCCATAGTCGATCTGCACATTGTATCTAAACATAATTCGATGAAATAAGCCTGCTCGTCAGTACATTTAATAATTGGCATAGAAATAACTCCTCTTTGCTAAAGATTATCCGGCGTTCCGCCCTTTTTCTCGTCCTTCAAGAATGTCGCAATCACAGAACTGATCTGCTTAAACGCGACCGGATAATAATCCCATACCTCGACGCAAAGATTCACGATTATAGAATTCTCATTCAACCGTTTGATCTTGTATTTCTCATGAACGTGTCCGCAGAAATTCCATGGCACATTCGGGTCCGCGTCCTCGGCCCGGTGCGTCATACAGATATCCTTTGAGCCGTAGTGAATATAGACCTTCGAAATGATCGTGTTGAGGCTGTTGTGCCGGTCGTGATTGCCTTTTATAAAAATAAATTTGCCGTTCAGCCTCTTTTCAAAGTGCCTGTATTTCTCCTCGCCGCCTTCTTTGCCACCCTTAAATATGAAATCCCCGAGAAAGAAGACAGTATCTTCCGGCTTCACCCGCTCATTATGCTTGCGGATGATCGTCTCATTCATCTCCTCAACCGTCTCAAACGGCCGCCCGCAATACTTGATAATATTGGCGTGCGAAAAGTGATAATCCGATGTCCACCAGTAGTTCATTGTTTGATCCTGTTAATCTCTTCTTCCGCCGTTTTTAATTTTTCCAGAACGCTCTCAAAAGTAGGCGGATCCTCAAAAAACATGTCCTTCATCTGCCGATAGTCGTCATTTAACAAAGCAAGATGCTCATCTAGAGGCATTAATCGAAGACTGCCCGGCTTTGCCAAAGCATAATGCGCCTTACTGTCTTTAAAAAATAGGGCTTTATGCTGAGCGACCTTTATCAATAAATCGATATTCTGGATAGCTTTGGTGTAAATAGCAGTCCCGATCATCTCACCCACATCGTAGTAGTGACGTGACATCCTTGCGCGTAATTTTGAGCCATGGCTTATCGCGTGCAATATTGTCGCTTTTTCCCAGAAGGTTCTTTCGGCGCCTAAAACACGTACCTGCGCGCCTTCAATAGTCACCTTACCGGCCGCGTTAGAAACGTACGGTTTGACAGTCATGACCTCAACAGGCCAATGATCTGATCGTGCGCCAAGTTCAATTTTTACGACCGGCTGAACATAATCACTCTTGCCATTCTCAATAGCGCTGGGATACGCAAATAAAACGGTTTGATTATCGGGGTCATCAGGATCCAGCCTTATCTCCCACTTTCCTATGCCAGACAAGGCGGAGCCGATTTTTTGGTCCAGCTCGGGGATAATCACACCGGTAATCTTTTCTTGGCATGCCTGCTTTAAGCGATCCAGCCGTCTCTGATTTTCTTTAGTGCCCTGTTTCTTATCTGGCTCAATTGACTCTTGGCTTATTAAAAAAGTCCTTTCGATTGAAACATCAACATCCTCGGAAAAACGTTTGATAACGTTATAGCATTTCGAAAGCGAAGTACCTCCTTTAAACGTCAAATGACTGCCTGCTGTGGGCAATGAAAAAAGTGTTTTGAGTATCCAGCATACCCAGAAATCTTTTTCAACAAGCTCAGGCGGAACCCCCAGTTCAGTGGCGATGACTTCAAAAAATGCATTTTTATCTGCATCTTTTAGTAATAAGAATTTATCCATAAGCATCTCACTCTTGTATTTTTCTAAAGATGTTTCCTATCCATACAGGCGCATAACGAATATCATTCATAAGCGTGCTTTTATCCTTATTAGATAATCGCCTCTTAAGCTTTGCTATGATAACCGAATCTACGTTTATTTGTTTTAAATAGCGTAGAGCCTGAATGACTAGCCCGCTTATCCGTCCGGCTGTTGCCATATTTTTCGGTGTTGTTCTTTTCAAAACAATTTTCTGTTTACCGATCTGCACCTTCCGATTAGGACCGTCTGTAAAGAAAACAATCTTTGCTGGAACTTGCTCAGTTAAACCTAACAGATTAGCGGCATACGCGCCGGAAGGCTGAATTTTCAAATTATCTCGTCCGACCAAAGCTTTCGCAACACGGTTATAATTAGGCGGGAGATCGCCAAAATCCGGATGTTTTATAGGATAATCATATAGACCCCTCGTCAGACGACGTATGGTTCCTGATTTTGCTAATCTAAGCAGAGATTGAGCTATCGCTGTGCGACTTCCTATGTCATAAAAGAAGCTTGGGGTAAAGACCCAACCCCTCTTATTGCCATAAATCCTGCTAACTATCATATTCTCAATGCTTTGCGCCATTTTTAACACCTCTTTCTTGTCACAAAAAGTATATATTTTTTGTTACAAGAAGTCAAGCAATTTTTAGCTCCCGAGCTATTATGTGCCCAAAATGTCCACTGGGACTAAATGTCCACTTTTTAGCAGACATTTCAATTTAGTGGACATTTACATGTCCATTCATGTCCATCAAAACGCCCTTTTTCGGCCTCACCGGACACCCCTAAAACACCCCTAAAATCGCCTGTTTCCCGTCGCTGGACGCTTATTTTGCCCGGTTTGACCACATACGCCCAACCTGCCAATTGCGTGGACATGGACATCGATTTTTTTGACCACTATCACTGGCTCCCCGCGCCTCGCCCGACCCTCACCCGACACCCCCTTCCGAGGACCCATTGCCACTTAACAACATATTTCGTAAATACAAGAATCCTCCCGCAATAAGGCATTACGGAAGGATTCTTGTAAAAACATTACTTCTTTCTCTTTTTAGCCTTCTTCTTATTTGCGACCTTATCCCCCA
>Ga0265297_10006719_pt1 | contig 16461 bp, 17 predicted proteins | sample Munlanlwell13791_FD_192502 | JGI IMG/M metagenome (GOLD analysis project Ga0265297, IMG submission 192502) | Leachate microbial communities from a municipal landfill in Southern Ontario, Canada - Leachate well 137-91 | ecosystem: Engineered > Solid waste > Landfill > Unclassified | place... | reverse complement strand
AGGCACGCCGAAGTGCTCTGCGTCATTGCAATCACCGCCGCCCTGCTCGAGAAGATGGCCAAGGAGGTCCGCAACCTGCAGAGGACCGAGATATGCGAGGTCTCCGAGCCGTTCTCGGCCAAGCAGGTGGGCTCCTCCACGATGCCGCAGAAGCGCAACCCGCACAAGAGCGAGCGCGTCTGCTCGCTTGCCCGCCTCCCGAGGGCCAACGTCCTGACCGCGCTCGAGAATATTGCGCTCGAGCACGAGCGCGACCTCACGAACAGCGCGAACGAGCGGGCGATTTTCAGCGAAAGCTTCATATCCCTCGATTACATGGCGCTCGAGATGACCAAAATCCTCGACGGCCTGGTTTTCTACCCGGACAACATCAAAAAAGACCTCGAACTGACGAAAGGCCTGGTCATGTCCGAGCGCATCATGATTTTTTTGGTTGAAAGCGGCCGGCTAGGGAGGCAGGAGGCGCACGAAGCTGTCCGCCTGCTTGCGCAGGAGGCCTTTGCCAAGGGCAGGCACATGAAGGAGCTGGTGCTCGAGCGCAAGCTGCTGAGCCAGAAGGAGGCGGACGAGCTGTTCGACTACACGACATATGTCGGACAGGCGAAGAAGATAGTCGAGGACGCGGTGAAGGGCTGAGCCCGCCTCCGTCGTCAGGATAATCGTGGGGTTTATATACCCTTTCCTGATTATTGTATCAGACCATCCTGAGGTTCATCATATGGCTACACCGGCGAAGACTTACACTTATGCCGCTATCGCGGTCGGATTTCTCGGGGCCCTCTTTGCCCTCATCGGCGGGGGCGGCCTGCTTTCCCTTCTGGGGGGGCTGCTCGCCTTCATGGGTTCGGTCCTGGGTGTCCTTTTCTGGAAATACGGCTACATCATGATACCGCTCATCACCGAGAGGACGAAAATCATCATGATATCCGACCTGGGCTACGAGATACCCCCTAGCCAGGACTGCATAGTGAAAAGCGTCAACGGCGTGTTCTATTCGTCGGCATTCCTCGGAGTCAAGATATTCGAGTCCGCGACCGAAAAGACGGGCGAGGAGACGATGTCCTACAATGCGTTCTTCGAGCGCGCGATATCGAACATCAAGTACGTGACGAAAATCGCCTACCTGCTTTACGTCGAGGACGTGGGCGAGAAGAGGAAGACCATCGAGACCAAGCGCGCAGAGGCCCAGCTCAGGCTGGCCCGCGAGCGCGACAAGCAGCAGCCCGATGTCCTCCGCGTCGACAAGCTCGAGCGCGAGGTGGCCATCTGGGACAACCAGCTCACCAAGCTAATCAAGGGCGTGAAGCCCATGGGCGTGATAGCATACGCCCAGACCACGGCCGTCGGCCTCAGCAAGGACGCCGCGATGGCGGGAGCCCGCTCGCAGGCGAACGAGCTCAAGACCGTCCTCGCGAACGCGCTGAACGTGGAAGTCGTGAACCTCACCGGCGACGAGATGCTCAAATGCTTCGAGTGGGAGAAGTTCTTCCCGATGACGGCGCAGGAGATGGAAGAGAGCGTGATTTGAATGGCGGTAGGCGGAAAACTGAGGCTCATCAAGCTCTCAAATTCATCCATATCCAGGAGGAACCTCCTGGTGCACCCGCCTGAGCCTCCCATGGAGGTCCTTTTCGGGGACCCGACCGACTCCATCTACATCGGAAGGACGAAGATATTCAACATGCCCTTCTACTGGAGCTACCAGAACGTCGCCAACCCGCACATCGCGGTCGTCGGCATATCAGGTTCGGGCAAGTCGTATTTCATCAAGACGTTCCTGCTCCGTTCCGCGTTCGTCTGGAACAGCAACGGCCTCATCATAGACTGGGCCGGGGAATACCGCGACTGGGTCAAGCAGACCGGCGGGAAGGTCGTGTCGCTCGGCAAGGGCTCTTACCTCAACCTCCTCGATTTGGGCGGCATGAAGCCATACGACCGCATCAAGCAGGTCATGAGGACGCTGGAGCTGCTTACGGACATAACGAACTACCCCGAGCAGAGAAGGCTCACCGAGCAGGCGATAGAAAAAGTATATCTTGAGAACAAGTTCAGGATGGACGCCAGGGAGCAGAAGGACGAGCTTGGAAAGCCCCTTTCCCCGCCGACGCTGAAAGACGTCGTGCGCGTCCTCACCGAGCAGTCACAGGTCGGCACGTACGAATTCCCTGCCGAGCTCGAGAACGCCATTTACCGCCTCAAGCAGTTCACGAAGCCGGGCGAGGATTTCTTCGCCCAGCAGAGTACCGTCAGCCTCGACGTCCTCATTTCCTCGGGGCTTGTGGATTTGGACCTTGCAGGCCTGCCGGACGAAACGTCACGTGCGCTTGCGGCCCTTACAATCCTTCAGTTCATCAAGGAGAAGATGAGGCTGGAAGGCTGGGCGTCCCAGAAGGGCCTCCGCCTCCTTATAGTCCTCGACGAAGCGTGGAAAATCGGGAAGGACGAGAACTCCGACGCGGTCATGATAGTCCGCGAAGGCCGCAAGTACAACTTCGCCATGATAATAGCCTCGCAGAACCCGACGGACATCAGCGAGGCGATTTTCTCGAACGTCGGGACGACGTTCATGCTGAAGGTGAAGTTCGAGAAGTTCCTGGACTACCTCCAGGGCTCGCTCAATTTCAGCAACTACATGAGGGATGAAATCAGCCGGCTAGGCGTGGGACAGTGCGCTGTCAACATGGCGCTGACGCTCCCGACGCCGTACCCGTCCACGTTCCTTATCAGCCAGATCGAAGGCGAGGAGCCCAGCAAGGAGTTCTTCCTCGACCTGACTGGGGTGCTCACAGACAAACAGCGGAGGGATGTTGCAGTGTCAAGAAGCGTATCGTTCCTAAAGGAGGATTTCAGGAGGAAGCTCCGGCAGTTCGGCATGACCGACGAGAAAATCGAAGAGCTGACGAAGGTCTTCGAGAAATCCAACCGGCGCATGGACGTGGTGTCGTTCGTCCTGACGCTCGAGCGCGACGGCATCGCGCGCAGGAACATCGGCGACTTCCTCAAAGACGCCGGCATAGACGACATAACGATAATCAACATCTTCGGCAAAGTCGACCTGAAGAAGAGCGGCGGCGTGGGCCGCGAGATAAGCCAGGTAGTACTGGAGGATTGAAGGGGTGGATGATTTGTCCGAGACAGTAAAACCCGGTCCCTTATACGGCAAGAAGCTTTGCATCTCCTGCCAGATGGACGTAGAGGGCAGGAAAGCCTTTCCGATCCAGGAGGACCGGATAATCCGCGGCATCCGCGCCGTGAAGAAGGCCCTCGGCGTGGCGCAGATGAACAAGCTCTACGTCTGCGAGGCCTGCATGCCCAAGCACATGGAGCGCAGGCGCTCGTTCGAGAAGACGATGCTTTTCGCCAGCGTGCTTGCGGGCATAATGCTCCTCATCATGATAATCGCGCCAATATGGAACGGCCGCTTCGAGGCCTGGGGGTTCCTGTCCGGCTTCATCGTGGCAGGGTTCATCGTCCTCCTGCCGGTCATGTTCAAGTACGTCCCCGCGGTCGAGGGCGTCAGCGCGTCGGCGAAGGCGCCCCCGGGCAATCCGGCACCCCCGGTTCCTCCGGTCCCGTATTACCCGGTAGCGCCGGTGCAGAAAGCGCAGGCCGAACCGCAGAAGCAGAAAGGCCCGGCCGAACCCGGGCAGAAGGCCGGGGCGCAGGGCGCCAAAGAGAAAAACCAGGCGAAAAAGAAGACCAAGAAGAAATGAGGTGTAGACATGGCGCTTCCATTGACACAACCCAAGAAAGGCGCGCCCGCTCCGGGCGCGGCGCAGCCGCCGCAGGGCTCCCCGTTGAAGGACGAGGCGCACCCGCCCCAGGTCGACGGCTTCAAGGTGAAGGGCAGGCTCGTCAAGGGCAAGCTCAAGGACCTCGCAACAGTGCTGCGCTCGATTTCATTCCTCGAGCTCGCCCCGGAAAAGGACGTCCTGAACGTCATATACGTGGAAAGCCGGGACATCGACAAGAATCCCTACCTCTTCTCCATAGTCAAGCTCAAGGAGGACGAGCTCGAGGTGATGTACACAATTCCCTCGGAAATCAGCCCGAAGAAGAGGCGCGTGGACGTCATCCGCTACCTGCTCAACATACTGTCCCTCATCGAGTCCTCGTATTCGGTGGACAACAAGACCATCTACCAGCTCATCGAAACGTCGATAAAGGAGCTGGCCGGCTCGGTGACGATGGACTACAACAAGCTGTACACTTCCTACGACTCGCTCAAGAAGGAGGTCGACGACTTCAAGAAGAAGGTCGACCGCCTTACCGAGCAGAACCAGGCGCTCACATCCCAGAACTACGAGCTGAAGTCCCAGAACGACGACTACAAGCTCCGCCTCCAGCAGCTCGAAGGCCTTTCGGACGAAGCCCTGAAAGGCAAGCTCCAGGAGTGGGTGGCCGAGCACAGCGGGACGATTAACATCACCGAGTTCGCCAAGCTCAACAAGGTCTCGGATGCCCGCATCGAGGAGATGCTCAACAAGCTCGTAAGCGAGGGTTATCTGGAAGTCGTCCAATAAGGCAGGGTTCACATGGCCGAGCTAAGCACGAAAATCAAGAAGAAGGTATACAGCTTCGAACTGAAGAAGAAGTACCAGTACCTCGGCCACTACAAGACGAAGGTGCGCCCCCCGATAGAGCGCATCAAGGACGCTTTCCGCGCATTTCTGAAGCCGAAAAAGGAGGAGAAGAAGGCCGCGGCGGTCATTACATCCGAGCCACCCAAGGGCGGCTTCAACTTCATGGTCTTCGGGGCGTTCATCTTCATCGCGCTCATCATCCTCGGCATGGCCTATCTTTACCTTTCCATGGCGCTCATAACGCCCGGGACCGGGTTCCTGCAGCCGCAAATCGACAAGGCGTCCATAGACAACACCCTGGAAAGCGGGAATGTCATGACGACCGGTTCCAGGGGCAGTTCCAATTACCTTGCGGCGGTCCTCGTGGACTACGACACCCGCAACCTCAACAACTACTCCATCAACATCACCGCCTACGAGAACAAGCTGCCCTCGGAGGTATTCATCCTGAACAGCGAGAGGATAGAGGCGACGACATATCCGGACTTCATATCCTCGCTCCGCGCGGACCTGGCCAAGAGGAAAATCATACTCAACGAAATCACCCTCAAGCAGCTCGAGACGGTGCCTGAGGGCGCCCTCGTGATAGTGCCATCTGGAGCGATACCGAAAGAGATTCTCGGCGTGGACAGCCCCATGAACATGCAAAAGCTTGCACAACGGGGCGTCGTCATACTTTACATCGGCCAGCCGTTCTCCAAGATGCTGAACGGCACCCTGGTCGCATTCACCCCCAAGGAGATAACCCAGAACCTACCGGTGAGGTTCGACGAGAGCAGCCCGGTCAGCTCGACCGACGGCTTCCACCTGTTCCAGCCCCTCTACCGCACGACTCCGGGCGGGGGGTGGGCATCCGGCCAGGCTTACGGCTCGGTCAGCATCGTGAAATCCGGCGACGGCGCGTTCATCTTCCTGCCCCAGACGCTGGACGGCGGATGGAGGGGGAACTATTCGGCTGCGGCCGAGGACGTCTCGCGCATCGTGTTCGAGGTCCCGTGGGCGAAACCAAGCTCGGACAGCAAGGAATACCTGTTCACCAACCAGACGAACTATACGGGAACCCGCTACTTCTTCACCGAGCCCTTCGAAGCGCCCAAGGCGACGGTGAGGGTGGATTTCACCGGGTATTCGGCGACGTCGAACAACCCGATAAGGGAAACGCTCTACATACGTGTCGAGAAACAGAGGAACAACTCATTGCTCATAGAGGAAGGCGGACGGGTGGTCTCGGCCAACATCACGAACCTCCCGGTCCGCATGAACGCGCAGCTGCGCGAAAACCAGGCCGCCCAGCCGAACATGTACCTCGTCGTGTATGACAGCAACGGCACGGAGATACAGACGTTCCCGCAGGGCAACCTCAACGTCCAGGCGGATGCGTCCTTCGACGTCCTGATATACCTCGACCGCGGCGAATACATCGTCAAGCTCGTGGACGACGAAAGCAGGGTTTACGCCGAGACGTACATGAAAGTCGTTTCCATCGATATAACCTACACCGGCAACGACCAGCAGAGGCGCTCGGCCTACCGCTTCGACATCACGATGGACGGCACCCCGAAGCTCCTCAGCGAAATCAGCGTCAAGGTGGACGGCGGCCAGTACGGCACCTACACGTTCAACAACGTGGACAAGCTCAGGATAGACGTGGGCCAATACACCGGGGGCGAGCTGCTTCCCCTCGGCAAGCACAGCTTCGATTTCACGGCCGGCGGCCTTAAAGTCAGCGTCCCTGTCAACCACGCCCGCGCCAAGACCATATTCGACGAGCCGTTCTTCTGGATTACGCTCCTCCTCACCGGAGGCATCGTCGGCGTCGGCGTGATATTCGCCCGCCAGGAGGAGGTGTTCTTCTCCATAGACATCCCGGACTTCCCGCCGATAGCGAGGACGAAGATTCCGCTCAATTCGGACACCGTCCTAAGCATCTTCGAGAAGGTCAACGACAATTACCGCTGGCAGAGCACGCCGCTGACGGCCCCCGAGGTCAAGAACGGCTTCAAGGAGATATTCTACCAGGGCAAGCCCGTCTACATCACCGACTACAACGTGGAGTTCCTGCTCGACGACCTCGAGAAGAAGGGGCTGGTCAGGGAATCGCTCGGGTATTACGGCCTGACGTCCTGGCAGCAGAAGAGCAGGCACACGATAGAATACATGGCGCTCATGCGCCGCCTGCGCGACATATGCGTGAACAACGCCATCCCGTTCACCGGGCTCGGCGAATCCACGGAGGCCGACAGCGAGATAACAGTCGTCGGCCAGCAGATGTCCCTGCACTTCTACGAGAAGAACATGAACTCGGCGGCGCTTCTCACCCGCGTAATCCCGACAATCGGGCACGGCATAGCCATCATACTGTTCAAGAACTCCTCGGACAAGGAGCAGTTCCAGACGCTCGTCAACTCGTCGCCCACGATAGGGCCCCTGATTGTCAAGATGGAGTCGGACAGCTCTTCGCTCCTGCTTCTCACGGCGGACGAGCTCGAGAAGATGCTCATCGAGTTCAAGTCCATGTGAGAGCCTTTCCCCCTGTTTTTCTCATGATAAAGGCTCGCGAAACTTCCTGAGGTTAACCCCAGCTTGGCGGTTGGGCATTTCCCTTTCTTTCCTTCCTTGCCCAGCCTCGGGCATGGCCGGGGAAAATCAGGAAATTCGGAACTTCTGAACTGGCGGGGGAGGCGATTCCACCTGGACGGTGCTGGCGCTCGCTTCAAAGGATTAATCCCGTAAAACGCGGGCAAAATCAGGGTTTCTGCTTCTCGTACAATCCGGCCATCTTCTTCTCGTCGATGAATTCCAAAAGCCTGTTGCAGCGGTCGCACCTGAAATCGACGTTGGCGGCGGACTCGAAATTCGTTATGCTCGATGCGCCGCAGGTGGGGCAGAAATAGAACTCCCCCCCGGGTTCCCCGGTAACGGCGTTCAGCTTCGCGGTATGCGTGGTCGCCCACCTTTCCATCCTCTCCTGGTTCAGCGACCAGCTGTACGAATACCAGCCGGTTTCGCTGTCTTTTTCGCGGATGTAGTTGACGAGCCCCTCGTTATGGAGCTTGTTGAGCGTGGCGCGCACGTCTGAAATCTTGATTTTGAGCTTTTTTGCGAGCTCCTCGTCGCTGTGGTTGCCGTAGAAGTTCCTGACGATGGCGAGCGCGTTCTCCCCGCCGATTTCTATCAGGTCCTGCCTGACGTTCGAATCGCCGAGGATTTTTCCCACCTTCTGCATGAACAATTCGGTGCCCGCCTGGTTGTTCACCGGCGCGGGCTCTTCGGGCTTCTTCAGGGGTTTCTTAAGGAGCTTCTTCGAGGATTTGTCCTTGGACACAGCCTTGGATACGGATTTGGCAGGAATATTGGCCTTCCTGGCCTTTGGAGCCTTCTTTCCCTTGAGAGCCTTGTTTTTAGTCTTCTTGAGAGCCACTAGCATCACCCACAACAATCCTGTTATTGCTCATTTTTGATATTTAAATGTTTGCATTAAGGACGTCCGCCAACCTCTGTCCGCATATTGCCATTTTTTTGAGCTCTTGCCTTTCTTTTGGCCCGACCGGCATGGAATCTATCTGCCGCAGGCGGTTCTGGTGGCGCCTGAACGCCTTCACTGCTGCGGCGTATGCGTCCCTGGTATGGACGTCTTCGATATGCGAGCCCATCTGCCGCTTTTCCAGCTTGCTCATGCTTTCATGCGGCGAGAAGACCCTGACGTTCAGCCTCGCGGCGATTTTCTGTACGAAATGCGACGGCGGGCGCGTGTCCGCGGCGACCAGGACGGGCGTTCCGGCGTCGGATATTATCTTGACCAGCCTCTCGCCGCCGGCCTCCTTCTCGCACCCGCTGGCGACCAGGTTCCCGGAAAGGTCGAGTATGGCGTATCCGGTCTTGATGCCGGGGTCGATGCCGACTATGAGGTATTTGTCAGCGCGATTTGAGGAGCTTGTCATATATCCCGACCGTTTTCTTCATGCTGTTCTCGATGGAAAACCTTTTCGCGGTCTTCCTGCCTTCCTTTGCTAGCGCCCCGCACAGCTTCTCGTCCTCGAGGAGCAGCCGCATCGCCTTGGCGAGGGCTTCCGTGTCCCCCGGCTCGACCAGGAGGCCGTCCTTCATGTCGGTTATGACGTCCTTCGCCCCGAGCATCCGGACGCCTATCACGGGCAGCCCCATCTGCATGGCTTCGACGAATGTCAGCCCGAACGTCTCGCTGTCGGATGCCGAGGCGAACACGTCCGCGACCGCATACGCCACCGCGGGCCGCTTCACGAAACCGGTGAACACGATGTTCTTTATCCCGAGCGACTCTGAAAGCGCCTTGAACTTCTCCAGGTACGGGCCTCCGCCCGCGACGATAAGCAATTTCCCGTCGTCCTCGACCATCTTGTACGCGTCCAACAGCCTGTCCAGCCTTTTTTCGAAGCTTATCCTGCCCAGGTAGATGACGGCCCTCCTGCCTGAGGGTATCGAGTGCGCCTTCCTGAACTGCCCGGCCTCCTTCGCCGTGCAGCGGAGCTTCTTCAGCGATATCCCGTTCTGGAGGGCCACCACGTTCTTCATCCCGTACGAGCGCAGCTCGGACACGAGCTCGCCGGTCGGGGCCGTCACTATGTCCGCCATGCCGAACGTGTGCTTCACGAACTTCTTGGCGGTAAGATTCCCCACCTCGCCGAATATCGGCGGGAGCTTCCCGTTGAGGAGGTGCGGCACGTAATCCGGGTAATGCGTGTGGTATGTCGCCACGACCGGCACGCCCTTCCGTTTCCCTGCAATCATGCCCTGGAGCCCGAGGTTTATCGGGGCGTGGGCGTGGATGATGTCCGGCTTCTCCTTGGATACGAGCGCGCTCACATGCCGGTAATCCATCGAAGCGACACGGTAGCTCTCATAGAAGGGGAAAGGCGACGACGGAATCCAGTATATGCTGAAATTCTTCGAAATCCGCTCGTGCGAGAAGCCGTGTTCCCCGGGCGCGAAAAGCACGACCTCATGCTCCTTCGATAGGGCGCCTATGATGTCGCAGAGGTAGGCGACCACGCCGTTGGTCTGCGGGAGGTACGTGTCGGTGAACAGCGCAATCTTCATCGTCATCCCATCGCGTTTGCCCATCTGGCATTAATAAGCGCTCTTGTTCGCAGGCCCGCGCAGGGGGAAGAAAGGAAAGGGGAGAAAGAAAAAGAATCAGGGCGGATTTGAGTTTCCGTCCCCTGTCTCGTTGGTCGCGGTGGAGTTCCCGGCAGAGGCATTGCCTTCACCGAAATGCTCCTTGTCCACATAGTCGAGCAGCTTTTCGATATCAACCGTGCCGCCCGAAGTTTCCGTCGTGTTCTGCGAAGTCTCATTGCCTTCGGAAACCGGATTCGGTTTTGCGGCGTCCTGGCAGGCCTGCACCTTGGACGCATCGGCGACATTCGCGCAGAAAGAGCTGTCCTTGTACGCGCCGGCCAGCTCGATGTAGCAGCTGTCCTTCATGGCCGCGTCCGTTATGGACTGGCAGATGGTCTCGTCCTTCGTCAGCGAGACTATCGACAGGAGGCAAGTGTCCCTCTTGGACAGTGAAAGCTCGCAGATGTCTTTGCGCCTCAGGTTGAATGCTATGTCCGAGACGCACTTGTCCCGCTCCGCGCCGGCCTTGTCGGTGTGGCAGGTCGCAAGCTTCACCTGCTGCTCCCTCTCCTTCCTGAACGTGCCGATTGCATCGCCGGCAAGGTTCGCAGGGGGGGTTATCGCCGCCGCGCCCTTCCTGAATGCGGAAACCGAAGTGTACCTCGTGTGTTCGACGCCCTTGTCGCTGTATTCTAGGCTCGTCTCGTAGGCAAGCCCGCCCTCGGGCTCGATGCAGCGGTAAAGATTGTAAACCTTCGGAGACTGGGTGCTGATGCCGAACCTTGCGGCCTCGTCCACGGTGACGTTCGAATAGTCAATCACGTACCGGACCTGGCTGCAGGCTATCGTGCCCAAGGTCCTGTTCTCTATCGCAGGCTCGGCGCGGAGGTAGCCTTTCTTCACGAGCTCCTCCAACGCGCTTTCGGCCTTGAGGATGTTCGAGTCGTTGAAGAACTTCGACTGCACGAACGAGATGTAGTTGCCCATCTCGCTGTTGTTCGCGACCGAGACGCACGACTCGTTCACGGGGTATTGGATGCAGAATATAGTGTCATTCTGGAGCAGGTACACCTTCTTGGTCGAGAGCGGGTTCCTTATCTCGATGAATCCCGCGCCCCCGGATCTTATCAGGGTATACGTGGTCTTGTATCCGTCCGATATGTCGCTGTACGAATACGTGTAGTCCGAGAGGTTCTTCCCGAAGCCCGCGGATTTCATGAGAAGCGATTCCGCTTCCTCGCTGCTGGCCGGGCCCGGGGCCGGGACCGCCGTGAACACGATATACAGGGCAACCGCGACGAGGATTGCCGTGACCAATAGGAGTTTCTGATGGTATTCCATTCTGACACCTCGTATCCCCGGAATTATCGTGTTGTTAATAAATTCCTTTCTGTTATCTGCGGCGGATGCCCGCCCCATCAGGGAATTTTAAAACACTACCCCCCGTATCTAACGCATGGATTTCATACCCAAGAAGGTCTTTTTCACGAAAGGCGTCGGGCGCGCGACTGAACAGCTCACATCGTTCGAGTTCGCCCTGCGCGATGCGGGGATTTCCCCCTTCAACCTCGTTTCCGTCTCGAGCATCCTCGCCCCCAAGGCGGAAATCATCCCGAAGGCCGAGGGCCTGAAATACCTCCACAGCGGCCAGGTCGTGTTCACGGTGCTTTCCCGCTGCGCGGCGAACGAGCCCAACCGCCTGATTGCGGCCTCGGTCGGATGCGCGATTCCGGCGGACAAGGAGATTTACGGATACCTCAGCGAGCACCACGCGTTCGGGCAGACCGATGATCGGGCCGGGGAATACGCCGAGGACCTCGCCGCCACGATGCTGGCGTCCTCGCTCGGCGTCCCGTTCGATTCCAACACAGCCTGGGACGAGCGCGAGCAGCAGTTCAAGATGAGCGGGAAATTCGTCAAGACGATGAACGTCACGCAATCCGCGGTATGCGACAAGGAGGGCAACTGGACGTCTGTCGTCGCCGCTGCGGTTTTAATACTGTGATGCTATAATAATTATATTATCATCCGATGCTAAGGTGAAAACATGGGATTCTGGGATTCTGTTCTAGGAAGCGACAAGGGCGCGCAGGAAGCGCCATCGGAAGACAAGTCGTCCAATCCGTTCAACGTCTCGATATCATTCGCGCCGCTGCGCCTCTCGGCGAAGAACCGCAGCTCGGTCAGCCTCGTCGTGAAGGTCAAGAACATCTCGGCATCTCCGCATCTCGTGTCGGTCGATGCGCTGCTTCCGCGCGACGCGATGATAGGCTTCGACCCCGCATGCATCAACAAGGCCGCGGAGAAGCGCCTTGGCGAACTCAAGCCCGGCGCGTCATTGGACGTCCCGATAACAATCTGGTCCAGCAACCAGACGAAGGAGGGCTCGTACCCGGTCGAAGTGACGGTGTACTCGCATTACATCGGATACGAGAAGGTGCTGAGCTACATCAAGAAGAGCACATCGCTCCGCGCGGTCTGATTCTGACAATCATTTTTATCCTTTTCTATACACTTCTTAAGCCATGAGCCTCCGGTCAGCCCTGCGTCGGATTCACAGCACCCCTGCGGACCCGGAGCGAATCCGCAAAAATATCCTGGAGTCAGCGGAATTCTTCCACCGTTGCGGCCTCGACAGCCGCATCCCCCTGCTCAAGCGGGCATTCGGGCTGGAAGCACCAAACGGCTCCACCGCCAGGCGCGAGGATGGCATGCCCGTTCCAGAGTGGGGCGAGGGCAAGCTCGTATTCGAGCCCCTTGCCGAAGAAGCGGTGCGGTTCAACATTTTCAATGCCGAAGCCGGCCTTCAGGCATTCCGTGCTATTACTTCTGAGGATGACAACACCTCTGCACTCATCGTGATAAAATGCAAGACTACATGGGTGGGGGACCTGCGCATCAGCATCACGGACGATCCGCGGGTGTCGATTCCATCCGGGGCAAGATATAGCAACATGATGAACAGCATCGTCATGCGTTCGCATATGGGGGGCCTGGAGTTCGTTTCCGCCCACGAGCTCGAGCATGCGCTCCATTCGAACCTGGCACTGATGGTGAAGGGGAATCCCGATGCCATCCCGGCCCGAAGGATGGAATACCTGGCGATGCTCTACGAAACGCTCCATTGCGGCTCATTCCCCCTCGTCGATATCACGCTCCGCAGGTGGCCGGGCATGCTACGCATAAGCGGGCAGCTGCCCCATATCTTCTCCTCGTTCGACTTCATGCTCCGCCTTCCGATTAAATATGGCGTAAGCGCGAGGGAGCTTGCAAAATTCCAGCGCGAGTTTTACCGGACCGGGGAAATATCCGCACCGCACGCGGAACTCCTTCGCAAGGTCTGGGACTGCGCAAAATTCGAGTATAATCGCATCTACGGGGAGGAATTCCGAATCAGCCGGGGCGGGCTCAAGAGCATTGTCGCCGAACTCCCCATGATTTGACGGGCGGTTCAGTTTTCGAGCGAGTTCTTCAGCTCCTCTATGGATTTCGCCACGCGCATGCCCTTGTCCGTCAGCTTCACTATCCGCTTCTTCCCCTTAGGCTCGATTGTCACGAGGCCGCTTTTCTGGAAGCGCGAAATCAGCTTGGTCACATACACGTACGTCGTGTCGCTCCCCTTGGCGAGCTTCGAGAGGTGCCAGTTCGTCTCGCCGTCACGGAGCAGCACGAGTATCCTGCATGGCTTTGGGCGGGCGAAGACCTGGAACATGTGATGCCTTGGCATTCCGGGGGTTATTAACCTTTCCAGCCCCGGCCGCGCGCATGCGCAGGGCGCGCCGCTTTGATGCCGACACTTTAAAAATGTGCTTTTTCCGTCGTAGCATCGACGATACCTTTATAAAATATATCTCAGTGTATCTCTCGGAATTAGCGAATCCTCCCCGCGGGAGGCAAAGAAGGTGTCAACATGGGATCAAAAGTCGGGTCTGAAAAAGTCTCAAGGGAAGATGGATACCTGTATTACGTCGGAAAGGACGGATATGTCTGGGCAGCGCCGATGAAGCACAACACGAGGGGCAAGAAGAAGAAAGTCGGCTCCGAGAAAATCAGCAAGGAAAGCGGCTTCATGTACTACCTCGGCAAGGACGGGTACGTATACAAGGCGAAGCTCAAGAATGCCTGATTTTTTTCTTCTTTTTACTTTTCCTAATCTTTTTAAAACAATCCCAATCAAATCAACTCTAGTCCTATTCTATTTGTGAGGTGAACACATGCGGATAGTTATATCGGAATCTAGCGGAAAGAGCTACCAGTTCGAGCTCCCCAAAGACAAGGAAGCGGGCCTTATAGGCAAGAAGCTCGGTGACGAGCTCGACGGGAATCTCGTCGGCGCTGCGGGATACACCCTTACGCTTACGGGCGGCTCGGACGGGAGCGGCTTCCCCATGAGGGTGGAAGTGCATGGCTCGGCCAAGAAGCAGATACTGCTCAGCGACGGCGTGGGATTCAATGCCAAGGACAGCGGCGCAAGACGGCGCAAGCACATCCGCGGAAACACGTTCTCCGCCGAAATCGTCCAGGTGAACTGCAAGGTCAAGACGGCTGGCAGCACTCCGCTCGAGCAGCTCTTCCCCAAGGCTGAGAAAAAGGAGAGCAAATAATGCAAGCTGAAATGAACGTCGGCATGCTCGGGCATGTCGACCACGGGAAGACCACGCTTACGAAGGCCCTAACCGGAAAGTGGACCGACACGCACAGCGAGGAAATAAAGCGCGGCATATCCATCCGGCTCGGCTATGCCGACGCCTACATATACAACTGCCCGAAATGCGACCTGCTCTCGGCCGACGCCAAGTGCGGAAAATGCGGCGGCAAGGCGAAGCTGCTCCGGAAACTGTCCATAGTGGACGCGCCGGGCCACGAGACGCTCATGACGACGGTCATATCGGCCACGAGCATCCTTGACGGTGTGCTCTTCCTGATAGCCGCCAACGAGCCCTGCCCCCAGCCGCAGACGGCCGAGCACCTCCTCGTGCTCAATTCCACGGGGATAAAGAACATCATAATCGTCCAGACGAAAATCGACCTTGTCGGCAGGGAGAAGGCGATAGAGAACTACAAGCAGATAAAGGCGTTCCTCAAGGGCTCTGCGGCGGAAAACGCGCCGATTATCCCGGTTTCGGCCAATGCCGGCCTGAACATAGACGTCCTGCTGAAGGCGATAAACGACGTGATGAAGCCGCCGAAGCACGACGAGAAGGCCGAGCTCCGCATGTACGTTTCGCGCTCATTCGATGTCAACCGCCCCGGGGCCGAGATAAAGGACCTCAAAGGCGGCGTCCTCGGCGGCTCGATAGTCCAAGGCGTCCTGAAAATCGGGGATGAAATCGAGATAAAGCCGGGCATCTCCAGAAAGGAGGGCGCAAAGCCGTCCCCGATGGTTTGCACGGTCCAGGCGCTCATGGAAGAGTCGGAGAAGCTCGAATCGGCAAAAGCCGGCGGCCTGGTGGCCATCGGCACGACGCTGGACCCGTCCCTCACCAAATCCGACGCGTTCGTCGGTTCGGTCGTAGGGCGCAAGGGCGAGGTTCCGGAGCCGGTCGACACGCTCAATGTGAAATACAGCCTGCTTGAGCGGGCGGACATGCAGAACATGCCGCTCCGCGAAGCAGAGCCCGTAGTGGTCAACGTCCACACGTCCACGGGAGTCGGCGTCGTCGCGAAGCTCGCAAAAGGCATCGCGACAATCAAGCTCAAGAAGCCGACCGTGGTCTACAAGGACATGCATGTGGCCCTTTCCAGGCGCACCGGCCAGAGATGGCGGCTCAGCGCTTGGGGGAAGGTTGTCTGACGGCCGGGAACGTCGTTCCCTCCCTCAGAACTATCATCGGCTCTATTCTCGATATCTGGTGGACCTCCGGGCGCTTCATCAGCTCCTCCTGCCTCTTGTAGACGGTCGCGACCACCAGCCCGAGCGTCTCTTCGTTCAGCGTTGGGCTGCAAATCAATATCTCCTCCCCGCTGACGCAAAACGCGTAGAAGAACTTGGCGTCCTTCACCCCGGTTATCTCCGCCAGCAGGTCGAAGTACCTGTTGGCGACAAGAAGGAACGAGGGGGCCAAATCCCCCGGAAACACGACCGAGAACACGCCGTCAATCTGCTTCCCGTGCCTGAACCGCTTCTCCGCGATTATGGAATCCATCGCGCGCGCCAGGTTCTGCATCATCCTCTTGAAAAGGTCCATGTCGCTGATGTTGAGCTCCTTGAGCGCCTTGTTTATGAGGTAAGCATATCCCGTCCCGATGTCGAAGCCGCAGAAGATGTACACCTCGTGGTCCTTGGAATACTTGAATATCTTCGGCAAAGACGGGTGGTCCGGGGGCAGGTTGGGGCCGAACTGCTTTTCGAGGCTTGCCATATACGCCCTCACGAAATCCGGCCCCTTCACCATCGGGTAGAGGGCGTCCAGGTCCAGGTTCGGCCGGGGCCTGGCCTGCGGGGGTGCGTCCTTGGGCGCTGGAGGATTCAGGGTGTTCATCATGCCGAGCAACTGGTCTGCAATCTCGGTGATTGATTTCCCCCCCTTGTGGGCCTTGAATAAGGCGACAAGGTCTGCCGAACCCCTCTGCTTGGTCTTCAGCGATTCGAATGTCAGGCTGTCGCCGGTCAGGTTCATTTCGAAGCCGCGCCTGGCCAGCTCCTGGATGAGCGCGACCTCGAACTTGCCGAGCTCGTCCGGGTCAATGCCTTCGGTTGCCATGGTTAATCCCCTATCCGTTATCTTTTAAACCACTTTGCGGATAAGCTTTTCTGAATAATCGCTTATTCGGTAAAATG
>Ga0265297_10006718_pt1 | contig 16463 bp, 6 predicted proteins | sample Munlanlwell13791_FD_192502 | JGI IMG/M metagenome (GOLD analysis project Ga0265297, IMG submission 192502) | Leachate microbial communities from a municipal landfill in Southern Ontario, Canada - Leachate well 137-91 | ecosystem: Engineered > Solid waste > Landfill > Unclassified | place... | reverse complement strand
TGATTGACGCGACGTGTCCTTTTGTCAAATCCGCGCAGGACATGGTGAGGGGGCTTAAGAGAGAAGGTTACAGGATAATCATCGTGGGAGACAGCGCGCATCCAGAGGTAAAGGCGCTGAAGAGCATCGCTGGCAGGGAGGCCGATTCCAGGAAGATAGGCGTCATATCGCAGACGACGCAGAATAAGGATAATTACATAAAGGAGATAAGGCGGATCCTTGAGGGGGATTTCAGCGAAGTCCGGATTTTTAATACCATATGCAGTGACACTTCCAAGAGGCAGGCATCGACTCGCCGGCTTCTGAAGAAGTGCGATTTGATGATAGTTATTGGCGGCAAAAACAGCGCCAATACTCGCCGGCTCTGGCAGATTTGCAAAGAAAGCGGGGTGGATTCGTTACACATTGAAACAGAGGCGGAATTAAAAAAGAAGCATGTCAAGGGCAAGGGGCGGGTCGGCATCACGAGCGGCGCCTCGACGCCTGATTCAATGGTGAAAAAAGTGGCAGAGAAAATAAAAAGCTTAAAAAATTAACGAAAGAGAGGTATTTCAAGTCATGAAAGACGAATTAAATGAAAGTTTCAATCTGGAAGAGGCGTACGGAAAAACGTTTCGCAAGCTGCTGGAAGGGGATATAGTCAAGGGTAAGGTCCTGGCGATAGGCGCGAAGGATGTCTATATCGATTTTGGTTATAAATCAGAGGGCATCATTCAGAAATCCGAATTGGCCGATATGCCTGATCTGAAGATAGGCGATGAATTTGACGTGTTCGTGGAGTCCAAGGAAAACGAAGACGGCCTGATCACTGTTTCAAGGCGCAAGGCTGAAAAGATGCAGGGATGGGACAAGATTTCCGCCACCTGCCAGGAAGGCGATTTCATAGAAGGTAAGGTTTCGCGCAAGGTGAAAGGCGGTCTGATGGTGGATGTGGGCATAGAGGCGTTTCTGCCGGCGTCCCTGGTGGCGCTGAAAGGCTTTGGGAACGTGAATCAGCTTGTGGGACAGACCCTGTTGTTCAAGATTGTGAAGATGAACAAGCCCAGGAAGAACATAGTCCTTTCAAGAAAAGACGCCATAATGAAAGAGAGAGAGGCCGCCAAGACCAAGATAATGGAGGAGTTGAAGGTCGGGGAGCTGCGCAAGGGGCTCGTCAAGAACATCACGGATTTCGGCGCGTTTGTGGACCTCGGCGGGATAGACGGGTTATTGCATATCACTGACATGAGCTGGGGCAGGATTTCTCATCCGAGCGAGATGGTCGCGATAGGCGATACCATAGAGGTGGTCATACTGAATTTTGACAAGGAAAGCATGAAGGTGTCTCTGGGCTTGAAGCAGAAGACGGATAATCCATGGAAGGAGATTGAGAATAAATACCCGATTGGCACCAGGATAAAAGGCAAGGTCGTGAACATAATGCCGTACGGCGCCTTTGTCGAGATAGAGAAGGGCGTCGAGGGCCTGGTGCATGTCTCAGAGCTTTCGTGGACAACCAGGGTGAATAACCCGCAGGACGTATTGGCGATAGGCGACATGGTAGAGGCCGTTGTCCTGAGTTCCGATATCCCGAATCAGAAGATATCTCTCGGCATAAAACAGATAGAGCCTAATCCATGGCTTGAGATAAAGGAGAAATTCAACCCCGGCGTGAAAGTGGAAGGCAAGATCAGGAACCTGACCGATTACGGCGCCTTTATTGAGATCGAGGGCGGGATAGAAGGCTTCGTGCACATAAACGACATGTCATGGACCAGGAAGATAAACAATCCCAAGGAATTCATGAAAAAAGGCCAGAATGTGGAGGCCATGATTTTAGCGGTTGATGCCGATAATCAGAAGATATCGCTTGGCATCAAGCAGCTGACGGGCGACCCTTGGTCTGAGATAGTGAAAAAATACAGCCTGGGCACAAACGTGGAAGGGGTGATCACGAAGATCACGAGTTTTGGGATTTTCGTGGAGCTGGAGAAAGACCTCGAGGGCCTGGTGCACGTGTCAGAGCTTGATTTGGAGCCTTCCGCTAATCTGGAGGAATCTTGCAAGGTGGGCGACAAGGTCAGCGCTGTCGTGATAAAGGTCGATGAGACTGAGAGAAAGATAGGTCTCAGCGTGAGACAGGCGAAGTAAATGGACACAAAAAAACAGTTAGAGTTAATCAGGCGCGGGGCCGTGGAGATAATCTCTGAAAAAGAGCTTATCCTCAAGCTTGATAAAAAGAAGCCGCTTGTGATAAAGGCCGGGTTTGATCCGAGCGCGCCTGACATACACTTGGGCCATACTGTTCTTTTGCGGAAGATGCGGCATTTTCAGGATCTGGGCCATAAGATAGTTTTTCTGATAGGCGATTTTACAGGCATGATAGGGGACCCTACAGGCAGAAGCGAGATCAGAAAACGTCTTACCGAAGACCAGGTAAAAGAAAACGCCAAGACGTACAGGAAGCAGGTCTTTAAGATTTTGGATGAGAAAAAGACAGAGGTTGTCTTCAACAGCGCGTGGCTCGGGAAGATGGGCCTGAAGGACGCGCTTGAATTAATGGCTCATTCTACCGTATCTCAGGTCCTGGCAAGGGCTGATTTTAACGAGCGCTACAAATCAGGCAAGGATATAAGTTTTCTGGAATTCATGTATCCTTTATTGCAGGCGTATGATTCCGTGGAGTTGAAGGCGGACGTGGAGCTCGGCGGCACTGACCAAAAATTCAATCTTTTGATGGGGAGGGAACTTCAAAAGGATTTTGGCCAGGAGCCGCAGGCGGTTCTGACCATGCCTTTATTAATAGGGCTTGACGGCGTCAACAAGATGAGCAAGTCCTACGGCAATCATATAGGCATAGACGAAAAGCCGGAAGAGATGTTCGGCAAGATAATGTCGGTATCAGATGAATTGATGATCCAATATTATGAGCTTCTTACTGATGAAGATTTGGACGCGGTTCGCAAGACGCACCCAATGGAGGCGAAGAAGAAGCTGGCCAGGGATATAGTAATTCAGTATCATGGCGAGGATGCCGCGGATAAGGCCTTAAGGGATTTTGAGAATAAGTTCCAGAAAAGAGACCCGTTTACAGAATTAAAGCTTGAGACAAAACCTTTTAAGTGCGGCACTCTTTGTGATTACCTGGTTTCGGAAAAAATCTGTCCTTCCAAGAGCGAATACAGGCGCCTGGTAGAACAGGGGGCAATAGAGGTTAACTCAAATAGAGTCAATGAGTTAGAGTGTAAATTAGATCCTTCCAAAGAATACTGCATCAAAGTAGGCAAAAAACGTTTCCTGAAAGTCATTTTTACCCAAAAATAGCTTTGCTAAGTTGACAAAAGGAGTATTACTCGTGTGTCAACTTAGGATAAAAATAGTGAGGAAACCTGTTGACTAAAAAGGTTTTTATTGATATAATATTAATACTTTTATAATCAATTTAAAATAATGAATTGAGAGGTATATAATGAATAGTATTAAATTTTTGAGCAGAGTCGTGTTTTTGTTGGTTATGGTTAGTTTTGTCGCCGCGGCCAGCGTGTATCCTGCAACGCAGGATACATTGAGAGTGCCTGTCGGCGCTTGGAAAGAAAGCGTGGCGCGATCCAGGGAAGTGGAAACAATGAAAACATTGCTTAATAGGTTTTCATTGGGGCGTTTTTCAGAAAGAGATGATATTGTAGGAGTATTTATAAAAGTTCAAAAAGGAGAGATGACTCAAGAAGAGGCGGAAAGGATATTGAAAGCGGAACGGATCAGCATAGACAAGAATATCAACGATCTTTTTGATGCTTTGCATGTAACCCCTCGCGCCACTACCGCGCCCGGAGACATGGATGGCACGGATTATACAACAACTAGTTATTCTGTGGGAAATAAGCTAGCCACGCGGAAGATACAAACAGAGACAAGTAATATACTGGTCATGCTTTCTGATTTAATATCAGGAAACGAAAAAGACTTTTTGTCCGCGCTTAAGAGCCCTGATATGCTGCCGCAAGGCTTTGCCGTGATGGTTGTGTTTAGAGATGCCGGCCAAAGAGACAGCGTGGCGCGGGCATTTAAAAATAAGACAGGCCAATCTTTGGAGGATTGGGTGCATATAAAGGTGGCTGACGAGGGAGATCTGTCCGGAGAATCATATGATAAGGTAGTAAAGATGGTAAATGATAGTTCCGTAAAAAGACCGGGTGATGACAGTCCGAGTATCGCGTTAGAACAAAAGGTTCAGAAGAAATACGGCGCATTGACAGCTAAATTGTCCCAAGGCATAAAGCCTGATTCGGGAAAAACGCGCAGTCTGGCGTCCAATGCTGGGTTTGGGTTTACCGGTGATTTTTTAAGGCGCGTGCGGTCTGAGATGAGTATTACAGGTCTGGATATGAGAAGTTTAGCGTCAAGATACCGCGCTGACATGGAAAAAGGTCTTAAAGGGCAAAAAAGTTCTCTACAGATGATACCAGCGCATGTCGCGCCGCCCACCGGGCTGGAGAAAGGGAAATATTATTTTTTAGATATTGGTGGATCAAATTTGAGAGTGGGAGGGGTTAATTTATTGGGCAATGGGCAGTATGATCTAATAGGCGCATCAGAAGGAGCTTCGTTAGATCGTTACAGAGCAGAAACTGTTGAGGCGTTCCAACTTTTTAGTTTTATTGCCGATAAAATCGCGGATTATCTGGATAAGAATGGTGTAGGCAGAGAAGAAGCCGCCGTTTTTGGCCTTACTTGGTCTTTTCCTGTTGAGCAGACAGGCGTGGACTCCGGAGTTCATAAATTTTGGACAAAAGGATGGCAGACTAAAGGCGTTGTCGGGCATGACCCGGTAAAGTTGCTTAGAGAGGCTATAAGCAGGAACTCTAGATTAAAAGGCAGGGATGTTGTCATACAGGCTATCTGCAATGATACGGTGGGTACTTTCGCCACGGGTAGGTATGTTAATTTTGATTGTGGTGAAGGCGTTATACTTGGGACTGGGACTAACGCCAGCTATCCGGAAGATATGGGAAATATAACAAAGTGGAAAGGGAAAGTGTCCGCGTCTCAGATGTGTATTAATCAGGAATGGGGCGCGTTTAAAAGGATTCCATTGACTGAATGGGACAAGCTGTTGGATGCCAAGAGTGTTAACCCTGGCAAGCAGATTTTAGAAAAAACATTTTCCGGTATGTATCTGGGGGAAATAACAAGATTAATTTTACAGGATATGATATCAAAGGGCATGTTGTTCAGTGGCCGCAGCTCAAAGGCATTCGACGAGAGATGGGACGAGGAGAAGAATCCATCTGGCTTTCAGGCCAGCTATATGTCAAGGATACTCGCTGATATCTCGGATGACCTAAAAGACGTTAACGTCCTTTTAGGGGAATTAGGTATTTTGGATTCCTCGATAGAGGAGAGAAGACTTTTAAAGGATGTGAGCATGGCAGTAGCTGAGAGGGGTGCGCGCATAGCCGCTACGGTAATGTTAGCTACTGTAATCAAGAATGACCCGGAGTTAAAAAACCAGCACAGTATCGCCATAGACGGCTCTTTGTTCGAGAAATTCCCATTTTTTAAGGCATGCATGGAAGAGGCGGTGAAAGAGTTGGCAGGCGATGATGCCTCAAATATAAAGATGTTTTTAGTAAAAGATGGCTCTGGCGTGGGCGCCGCGATATTGGCGGCGGTGGCGCATAACGCAGCCAGAAACTCTGCTTCTTTACGCGGCGTGGCGGGAGAAAATAGTAGGCTGGCCTCTGGTCACAACTTAGGTTTAAATAGGGAATTAAAAGTAAAAGAAATTTTTGAGCAAAAATTTGGCTATTCACCTGCCATTATGACCAGAGGGCCTGGGAGGCCTAATATAATAGGTGAACACGTGGATTATCCTGAATTTAAGGTATATGTGAATCCAGAAGATTCCGCGGACGTAAAGATCCCTCATAATTATTCTTTACCTTTCGCGGCCCAGCAGAACGTGCTTGTGGCGGCCAAGCCGAGAAGCGACAATAAGGTAATTGCTCATTTCGTGAATTATGGCAGCAGCGTGGAGATAGATTTGGATAAAATAGATCTTGGTACCTTGGATTTGACGCTGAAAGGTAAGGATAGATTCCAAGGCAATCAATCTCCCGCTAATTATCTTTTGGGGGCATATAAGGCCGCGAAAGAAAAAAGATTGAAACTGGGCGGCGCGGAATTTGTCATAGAGGGGGATATACCCTTGGAGGCCGGCATGTCTTCTTCCGCCGGTCTTTGCGTTGGCGTGGGGTTCGCGTTCTCTGAGATGTTTGGTTGGGATATGTATGATAGCAAGGCGGGAAAGGTATTACTCGCGTTATTCGCGAGAGACGCCGAGCACAAGACAGGTTCTAATTGCGGTTATCTGGACCAACTCGCTTCTGTTTTTGGGGAAGAAGGCAAGGCCGTGAAGATAGACTATGGTTATATAGCTGTTATCACGGATAAGCTCGCGAGGGGCATGCCGGTATCGGATAGTGACGTAGACGCTCTTGTCGAAACAGTGTCATTACAACCGGTATTGGATCAAGGATATAAGTTTTTATTGATTAATAGCAAGGTGCCGAGGGCGTTGGTCACGACAGAATACAATACCAGGGTAAAAGAATTAGAGGAAGCGGGCATGATTTTATCCAAAGCGCTTGGCACTCCTTGGGCTCCTCACGTAAGTTGTTACACGCTTGATGAGTTACATAGTGCAGGGCAGTCTTTTATAGCGTTGGGCCAAAGAGGTGCCATGTTGTATAAAAGAGTGTATCATGTCCTTGCCGAGAAAGACAGGGTTATCAGGGCGTATAAGGCATTGGAGGGAGTTGATGTGAGAGGGTTCGCCGCGGCCATAAACGATTCCGGTAAGAGCCTTTCAATGGATGGGTTTTTCGAGATAAGCGCGTCCGTGGACCCTGGCACAAAAGCCGTTAAAGATAATACCCTGGATGTTTTAGTGCAGGTTCTTTTGGGAAAAGGGGCTATTGCCGCCAGGATGATGGGCGGAGGCGGAGGCGGATGCGCCATAGCATTGGTAAAAGAAGACATCGATGATATGGATTGGAGATTAGGTATTATATCTGATACAAAAACAATAAGCATGAATCATAATAGCGTTGAGTTTGTAGGGGATCGCGTACTGCCTTCCGAGGGGGCAGGTCTTGTGGATTTAGGTGTTTATAGCGAATTAAAAGGCAAGCTTTCCGGAGGTTTGGGAGCGGATACTACGCTATAAATTTTTCCAAAAAAATGCTTGACATAAAAACGGATTGTGATATACTTATAAATCACCTATAGAGGTAGAGCATAGTTGAATATTATTCCTTGATAATATAATTAGAAGATTATAGTCGAGGGAGGATGTATGAAAACACATCGTCTCGATGTGTTTTTTTATTTTCTCTCGCTCTTTGTTAATTAAATAGCCAAACTAACGGGTTCCGAGTTACGTTGAATTTTTTTGGAGAGTTTGATTCTGGCTCAGAACGAACGTTGGCGGCGTGGTTAAGGCATGCAAGTCGAACGATCTTATTGAGTCTTGAGGCCGCAAGGCCGAGAGACTTGATTTGATAGTGGCAAAAGGGTGAGGAATACGTGGGTAATCTACCTTCGGGTCTGGGATAACATTCCGAAAGGAGTGCTAATACCGGATAAGACCACGACCCCGCATGGGGTTGAGGTAAAAGATGGGGACCGCAAGGCCTATCACTTGAAGAGGAGCCCATGTCCTATCAGCTTGTTGGCGGGGTAACGGCCCACCAAGGCTTTTGACGGGTAGCTGGTCTGAGAGGATGGTCAGCCACACTGGGACTGAGACACTGCCCAGACTCCTACGGGAGGCTGCAGTCGAGAATCTTTCGCAATGGACGAAAGTCTGACGATGCGACGCCGCGTGAGGGATGAAGGTCTTCGGATTGTAAACCTCTGTCACACGGGAAGAACGTCCTATGGGTGAATAACCCTGTGGGCTGACTGTACTGTGAGAGGAAGCCCCGGCTAACTCCGTGCCAGCAGCCGCGGTAATACGGAGGGGGCGAACGTTGTTCGGATTTATTGGGTGTAAAGGGTATGTAGGCGGGCTTGTAAGTCGGATGTGAAATACTATAGCTTAACTATAGAACTGCATTCGAAACTGCTTGTCTTGAGTTTGGGAGAGGAGAGTGGAATTCCCGGTGTAAGGGTGAAATCTGTAGATATCGGGAGGAACACCAGTGGCGAAAGCGACTCTCTGGACCAAAACTGACGCTGAAATACGAAAGCTAGGGGAGCAAACAGGATTAGATACCCTGGTAGTCCTAGCCGTAAACGATGATCACTTGGTGTTGGGTCCTTAGGGCTCAATGCCGGAGTTAACACATTAAGTGATCCACCTGGGGACTACGGCCGCAAGGTTGAAACTCAAAGAAATTGACGGGGACCCGCACAAGCGGTGGAGCATGTGGTTTAATACGACGCTACGCGTGGAACCTTACCAGGGCTTGAAACGTGCATGAAATCCCTATGAAAGTAGGGACCTCCTTTCCGGGACATGCATACAGGTGTTGCATGGCTGTCGTCAGCTCGTGTCGTGAGATGTTGGGTTAAGTCCCGCAACGAGCGCAACCATCATCCTTAGTTGCCATCGGTTCGGCCGGGCACTCTAAGGAGACTGCCGGCGATAAGCTGGAGGAAGGTGGAGATGACGTCAAGTCAGTACGGCCCTTACGTCCTGGGCTACACACGTGCTACAATGGTCGGTACAGTGGGCTGCAATACCGTAAGGTGGAGCTAATCCCCAAAGCCGGCCTCAGTTCAGATTGAGGGCTGCAACTCGCCCTCATGAAGCTGGAATCGCTAGTAACGGCATATCAGACACGATGCCGTGAATACGTTCCCGGGTCTTGTACACACCGCCCGTCAAGTCACCTGAGTTGACTGCACCCGAAGTCGCTGACCTAACCCGCAAGGGAGGGAGGCGCCGAAGGTGTGGTTGGCAAGGAGGACTAAGTCGTAACAAGGTAGCCGTATCGGAAGGTGCGGCTGGATCACCTCCTTTCTAAGGAGTGAATTCGCGTTAGGCGGATTCAGCAAAGGTTTTACCTGACCTGTGTAGTTTAAAAGAAGGTTAAATCGTAATTCGGGCCCGTAGTTTGGCTTTTAATTTGCGGATATTTGCTATTTGCGCTATATAGGGACAAATTTGTTCATCAAATTTGGGCCCATAGCTCAGCTGGTTAGAGCGCCGTGCTGATAACGCGGAGGTGAGTGGTTCGATTCCACTTGGGCCCACCACTGGGCCTGTAGCTCAGCTGGGAGAGCGCGTGCTTTGCAAGCATGAGGTCAGCGGTTCGATCCCGCTCAGGTCCACCGATTTCGCCGAATAGGCAAAATCGTCCCGAAGCGGCCTCAAACATGTTTATCTGCCGCGAGGGACTTAAGATCCTAGACCAAAGGCTTTAATATTGATTAGAGCCCTTGGTCTTGAACCTTGAGTTCAAGTTTATAGTTGTTCATTGACAATTGAATAGGGTAAGTAGAATCAGTAATGCCGAGTTAGACCAATAAATTAATATGTGGTCAAGCTACTAAGAGCTTATGGTGGATGACTTGGCACTAATAGGCGATGAAGGACGTGGTAAGCTGCGATAAGCTTCGGGGAGCCGCAAACTGGCTTTGATCCGGAGATTTCCGAATGGGGCAACCTGTTGCGGGTTATACCGCAATATCTCTATCTGAATACATAGGGTAGAGAAGCGATACCAAGGGAAGTGAAACATCTCAGTACCTTGAGGAGAAGAGAAAGTAATTTATTTTCAGAGTAGCGGCGAGCGAAATGGAAACAGCCTAAATTCCCGCAACGTAATAGCCCGTGTGCGTTGTTGCGGGGAAGTCATGGGGCTAGACTGGATCAGTATACGGACTGGTCGATTTTGACATTCTTTATAGCTGAATTGTCTGGAAAGGCAAGTCAAAGAGAGTGATAACCTCGTAAGCGAAATAAAGATGTTGGGATTGGGTTTAGTTCCCAAGTACTACGGGACACGTGAAACCCCGTAGGAATTCGGCCCGACCACGGGCTAAGGCTAAATACTAATTAGTGACCGATAGCGCACAAGTAATGTGAATGAAAGTTGAAAAGAACCCTTTTTAAGGGAGTGAAATAGTACCTGAAATCATGAGCTTACAAGCGGTAGGAGGGCTATGTCTTATCTTCGGATGAGATATGCCTGACTGCGTGCCTATTGAATAATGATCCGGCGAGTTATTCGGTGTAGCAAGGTTAATCCCTTCTGGGGAGAAGCCGCAGCGAAAGCGAGTCCGAATGGGGCGACAATAAGTTACATAGAATAAACCCGAAGCGGGACGATCTACCCATGGCCAGGATGAAGCGCATGTAACAGTGCGTGGAGGTCCGAACGGGTTAACGTTGAAAAGTTATCCGATGAGCTGTGGGTCGGAGTGAAAGGCTAATCAAGTTCCGTTATAGCTGGTTCTCCTCGAAATAGCTTTAGGGCTAGCCTCATAAATTAGAGTTTGGGGGTAGAGTACAGAATGGGCTAGGGGACCTACCAGTCTTCCGAACCCAATCTAACTCCGAATACCGAACTTTTTTATTATGGGAGTAAGACTACGAGGGATAAGCTTCGTGGTCAAAAGGGAAACAGCCCAGACCGTCAGCTAAGGTCCCTAAATATATGCTAAGTGGTAAAGGATGTGAAACCACTAAGACAACCAGGATGTTGGCTTAGAGGCAGCCATCATTTAAAGAGTGCGTAACAGCTCACTGGTCGAGTGATTTTGCGCCGATAATGATCGGGGCTAAGCATATTACCGAAGCTACGGATTGATTTTGCCTGCGGGCAATTTCAGTGGTAGAGGAGCGTTCCATTGTAGAGTGAAGGCAGACCGTTAGGACTGCTGGACGAGATGGAAGTGATGATGCCGGAATAAGTAGCGAAAATCACGGTGTAAAACCGTGACGCCGCAAATCTAAGGTTTCCTGGGGAAGGTTAATCCGCCCAGGGTTAGTCGATCCTAAGCCGAGGCCGAAAGGCGTAGGCGATGGACAATCTGTTTAATATTCAGATACTACTCATTTTGCGTTTTAACGTGTCAGGGTGACGCAGGAGGATACACCGGCAGCCGGGTGGATGTGGCTGTACAATCCTGTACCCAGCCGTAAGGCTGGCGAGGGGGTACGTGGAGTCCAATCTACGGAGCGGACGAACCGGTCAATTCCACACTGCCAAGAAATAACCTTGATTCAAGTAAAGTGAGTAATCGTACCGTAAACCGACACAGGTAGATGAGGAGAATATCCTAAGGCGCTCGATAGAACTCTCGTTAAGGAACTAGGCAAAATTGCCCCGTAACTTCGGAATAAGGGGTGCCTTGAAAGGTGAAGCCGCACAGGCCAGCTTTTCGAGGTCTCAGTAAAGAGGCTTCTGTGACTGTTTAGCAAAAACACATGTCTCTGCTAAGTCGTCCAAGACGACGTATAGGGACTGACACCTGCCCGGTGCTGGAAGGTTAAGGAAAGAGGTTATTCGCCGCAAGGCGGAGAAGCTTTGAACCGAAGCCCCAGTAAACGGCGGCCGTAACTATAACGGTCCTAAGGTAGCGAAATTCCTTGTCGGGTAAGTTCCGACCCGCACGAATGGTGTAACAAAAGAAGCGCTGTCTCAACGAGAGGCTCGGTGAAATTGTAGTAGCGGTGAAGATGCCGCTTACATGTATTGGGACGAAAAGACCCCAGAACCTTTACTGTACTCTGGTATTGGATTTTGATCCGATCTGTGTAGCATAGTCGGGAGGCTTTGAAACTTGGGCGTTAGCTTGAGTGGAGCCAATAGTGAAATACCGACCTTATTGTATTAGGGTTCTAACTTATGACTGTATATCCAGTCAAGGGATAGTGCCAGACGGGCAGTTTGACTGGGGCGGTGACCTCCTAAATGGTAACGGAGGCGTTCAAAGGTTCTCTCAGCGCGGTTGGCAATCGCGCATTGAGCGTAAAGGTATAAGAGAGCTTAACTGCGAGACATACAAGTCAAGCAGATACGAAAGTAGGACTTAGTGATCCGGCGGTAGAATGTGGAATCGCCGTCGCTCAACGGATAAAAGGTACTCTGGGGATAACAGGCTTATCTTGCCCGAGAGTTCACATCGACGGCAAGGTTTGGCACCTCGATGTCGGCTCATCACATCCTGGGGGTGGAGAAGCTCCCAAGGGTCCGGCTGTTCGCCGGTTAAAGTGGTACGTGAGCTGGGTTCAGAACGTAGATAATACTGCGTTTCTTAGGAGTAATCCTAAGTTAGTATCAGCTTATATCGGTGGAGCCCTAACATGGGGACGAACGCCATGTGGGTAATACCGAGGGAAGGTTGATAAAATGAAGGTTTGTAAGTTCATATTCTAGTCTTAACTATTCAAAAAAACGTAAACATTTTGCTGTTAATGTGGAGAATTTTTTTGAATAAAAGATTAGATCAACCCCTGTAACGACTGAAGGCTTAATGCCTGAGATAGCTAGTTGATTATGCTAGTTATAACACGCTGACTCCCAGAAATGGGATGAAGATATAGTCTATGCCACGAGTAATCGTGGAATTACATGCGTAAGACAGTTCGGTCTCTATCTAATACATGCGAAGGATATTTGAAGAGAGCTGTCCTTAGTACGAGAGGACCAGGATAGACGGACCTATGGTGTTCCAGTTGTCGCGCCAGCGGCAGTTGCTGGGTAGCTATGTCCGGAAAGGATAAGCGCTGAATGCATATAAGCGCCAAGCCCCCTCTAAGATAAAATATCCCTCCCCGCAAGGGGATAAGGCACCTTGTAGACTACGAGGTTGATAGGCCAGGGGTGTAAGACCCGTTAAGGGTTTCAGCTGACTGGTACTAATCTGCCGAACGGCTTGACCACTTATTAATTTAAGGGTTTAATAGCATTGCTGATTTTTGAGAAATTCCGGAGTGATCATACTGGAGGGGAAACACCCGTTCCCATTCCGAATACGGAAGTTAAGCCCTCCAAGGCCGATGGTACTATGCTGGCAACGGTATGGGAGAGTAGGTAGTTGCTCCGGTTAATATTGAAGGGGCGAGATTTAATTATCTCGCCCCTTTTTTATTTCAACCTAAGTTGACAAAACGAGTAATACTCCTTTTGTCAACTTAGAGGCATTTTTTCTTGCTATTGAATATTTCTTATCTATAAGGCATACTTATAGATAGAGATTAATATAACCGGCCCATCAAAAAGATGGGTATATTTTTCCTAAGTTATGCTAATGTTTAAAAAAGGATTCAATTTAAAAATCGTGTTATTGGCGCTCGCAGCGGCGATTAGCGTGTCTTTTCTGGATGCCAGGACGCATGGCATGGATTTGTTCAATAAATCATGCCTCAGAAATCCGCTTAGTTTTAGTTCCGAGCTGGAAAAGGCCAGGCAGGCTTGCATGTTTCTCGCGCTTGAATATCAAAAAATCATTATAAATCAAGAGACGCCTTTGTCGCCACGCGAGGCTTTTGTAAAAGTAAACTTTTTAAAAACGCAAAAAGAAAAATCTGATAATATTTCCGGGCCTTCGTCTATTAATATAAAAAGGCACAAAGATGGTCTGTGGATATATTATGATGCTGATAAAAAAGAAGATAGTTTTTTTATATTCATGAATAACGACGGTGGTTTTGAGTCAAGGGCCATGGAGGAATTTAATAAAATGAGGCTTTATGATTCTTATGTTTATAATAACGCCCCGGAAGGAATATCGAAAATAGAGACACAGGACATGAAGTCAGAATTGACTGATAACAGGACTTTTATTGCTGTTCCGGGTCTTTTGTTGGCCACGGGCAAAGTCAGTTACGTGGACTATGCGCCAGGAGGCAGGGAGATAGTTTTTATAGACGAGGTCGTGTATTCTAAATATAAGGATGCCATAGATTCCGGCTGGAGGCAGCCGGAGGATATCGGCGCAGAGGATTTTCCGAATCAGTTCATGCCGGAAGGTCATTTAAATAGGGCGGCCAGGCTTCTTTCTCAGGTCCGGGATAAGATTAAAACAAAGCCGGAATTATTAGGTTATGTAAATCAAAAACGCAGGGAAATAGCGGAGAAGCGCGGGGTGGAGATAAAAGATTTGGAATATGAAGAGCTGGATAGGATCGCAGGGAATACAAATTTTATTTGCCTGGACAAGAGCCCTAGTTATGCCCAGGCTTCTCCGCGGGAAGGTACCGTAAGGTTTTCGCTGGCCTATCTTTCTTTGTTAACCGACGGGGAATTTGAGGTCGTGTTTAGCCATGAGTTAGCGCATTTGATGGCCGACGCGACAGTTCCCTATTCAGATACGGAAGAAAAACTGTTTAATCTCACGGAAAGGTTTTTTGGCGGAGAAGATAAAAACGGCTTAAAAAAAGAATTTTCACCGGAAGAGGCCGCTGAGATTTCCAGGATTTGGATCGCGAGAGAAGACATCGCGGATTCGATCGCCGTAAGAATAACGCGTTATACGGGGCAATTCAGCGTTTTTCTCAATAAGACATCGGAAGTGAAAATAGACCGGGACGCAGACACTCGTAGACAGTACGAATTTTTTGGATTCTTGGGCATTCAAACTCATCCCATGGATCTTTTAAGGGGGTGTTTCGCGATCGATTTCGAAGAGATTATGCGGGCCCAGCTCAAAACAGAAGGATTAAAACTTATCCCTGTCGAGACCGTTGACTGGTCAGGTCTGACGCAATCGCTCAAAATTTTCAAAGACCTTACGTTCCTCGAGGTGAATTTATAAGCCGGCTCAGCCCACGGGTTGTCCTTCGTGACACCTTCCGCCTTTATTAAGACCATTCTGTTCTGCCTGTATTTCTGGCTTTACGCGTATCGTGATTTATGTTATAATTATTATCCAAAACAAGGAGGCGCATCTTGGCTGATTATACTATTAAAGATATACGCAATATAGCTTTAATATCCCACGCAGGCGCTGGGAAGACAAGTTTGGCTGAGGCGATACTTCATGACGCGGGGGTTACGAATCGTTTTGGAAAGATTGAGGACGGCACGACCGTCAGCGATTACAGCGAAGACGAAAAAGAGAGAAAGGTCTCGATTAATTCGAGCCTCTTGAGTTTTAGTTATAAAGGCAAGCACATCAACTTGCTGGACACGCCCGGATACGCCGATTTCATAGGAGAGGTGCTGGCGTGTTTGACCGCGGTGGACAGCGCCATAGTCCTTGTGGACGCGGCGGAGGGCGTGGAGGTTGGCACCGAGAGGGTATGGAACATAGCGAAAGATAATAATCTTTCCCGGCTGATATTCATCAACAAGATGAACAAGGAAAACATCGATTTCGACAAGACCCTTGATAACATAAAAGAGAGATTCGGAAAGGACTGCGTGCTCGCGGTCATGCCTATCGGCAGCGGATTGAATTTTAAAGGGGTTGTGAGTCTTATGGATAAATCCGTCATAGATGCCTTGTCCGGGCCTGACAAGGACAGGGCAGTGGCTTACAGGAACGCGCTGATAGAGGTGATAGCCGAGAAAAACGATGAGCTTTTGGAAAAATACCTCGGAGGCGCCGAGTTGACCGCCGATGAAATAGTAAGGGGTTTTGAGAAGGGCGTGGCATCCGGTTTGATATTTCCTGTTTTTTGCGGGGCGTCAATCGCGGATATAGGGGCAAAAGAGATCCTTTCCGCGATAATAGACATACTGCCTTCTCCTGATGAAAAACCCGTCAGGATTGTCAAGGACGCGAAGACAAGCGAAGACAAGGAGTTGACCAGCGACGTCAACGCGCCTTTCGCGGCAGGCGTCTTCAAGTCCATATCCGATCCTTATGTTGGGCAGCTGACCATTTTCAGGATCTTCTCCGGGTCCATAAAGTCAGACACCGGTTTTTATAACGCGACAAAGCAAGCCAGGGAAAGGATAGGCGCGCTCTTGAGGCTGTTTGGCAAGGAGCAAAAGACGGTCGCGGAGGCCATAGCGGGCGACATAGTGGCGGTCGCTAAGCTGAAAAATACCACCACGGGGGATTCTTTATGCGACGAGAAGAGCCCGGTTGTCTTTCCCCCGGTCAGTTTTCCTGAGCCGGCCATATCTTTCTCGGTAAAACCGAAGACGCGCTCGGATGAGGATAAGATATCTATCGCCCTTCAAAAGCTCATGGCCGAGGACAATACGTTCATGACAAGGAGGGACGAGCAGACAAAAGAGCTCATCGTCTCGGGCATGGGGGATTTACATCTGGATATAATGGTCAATCGCCTGAAGAAGAGGTTCAGCGTTGAGGTTGACATAGGCACGCCCAAGGTCGCCTATAAGGAGACGGTTAAAAAATCCGCCAAGGTCCAGTATAAGCACAAGCGTCAGACAGGCGGTCATGGCCAGTATGGTGACGTATGGATAGAGATTGAGCCTTTGGAGAGGGGCAAAGGTTTTGAGTTTGTCGATAAGATTGTTGGGGGCGCTATACCGAGAAACTCAAAACCTTTG
>Ga0265297_10006716_pt1 | contig 16465 bp, 13 predicted proteins | sample Munlanlwell13791_FD_192502 | JGI IMG/M metagenome (GOLD analysis project Ga0265297, IMG submission 192502) | Leachate microbial communities from a municipal landfill in Southern Ontario, Canada - Leachate well 137-91 | ecosystem: Engineered > Solid waste > Landfill > Unclassified | place... | reverse complement strand
TGCAAGAAAATGGATCGAGAAGTTCATGAGTGAAGATATTAAGTATAATATAATAGGTTCTTAACTATAATTACAAAGGTGTGTAATGCCGGGTTATACCTTCTCATCCCTTGAAGAATCGGACGGGACCGGGGTAGTCGACCTCTTCAACTACTATATCGAGCATACCGACGCGGCATTTCCTGAAACGGCGGTCCCATATGAGTTCTTCGACCTGTTGATGCAGATTGCCCGTAGCTATCCCACTGTTGCCGTCCGGACACAGGAGGCAACCCTCGTGGGGTTCGGGATGCTCCGCCCGCACAATCCTATGCCTGCATTTGCCCGGACCGCCGAGATCACATATTTCATCCGGCCAGCGGAGACTGGAAAGGGTATCGGGGCCCGGATGCTCCAACACCTTGAAACCGAGGGAAAAAAGCAGGGGATCGCGGTGATTCTCGCACATATCTCCTCACGGAATGAGGGCAGCATACGCTTCCATCTTAAAAATGGATTTTTCGAATGCGGAAGGTTCAGAAACACGGGAAAGAAGCGGGGGGTTCTGTTTGATACCGTGTGGATGGAGAAGGAGATCTGATGGCAGCGAAGAACCTGTTCCGGACCACCCTGATCGCACCCTGTGGGATGGACTGCGCCATCTGTATGGCGTATCTGCGGGAGAAGAACCATTGTGATGGATGCTACTCCGCGCATTGTCAATGCCGGAGGCACTGCACGATTGCAACATGCGAACAGGTAAAGGACAGGTATCATCATTCCTGCGAGAAGTTTCACTGCCGGCGGCTCAAACAGCTTGACAGGCGATACAGGACGAAGTACGGGATGAGCATGCTCGAGAACCTTGAGGCAATAAAAGAGCATGGAATCAGGGCGTTTGTGAAATCCGAGCGGGAACGCTGGACATGCAGGGAATGCGGGGGTGTGATCAACGTGCACCGCGGGAAGTGTTCATCCTGCGGAAAGGAACGGGAATTAAGTATCACAGAGTGTTTCACCTGGCAGTGCTCTTCCCGGTTAAATCCAGGTTTTTATGTATAGGAATCGGGTAACGTGATAGTGTTCTCTGGCATGAATTGTTGAGTTGGGAATTCGGAATGCAGATATCATCAGTGCTGAAGGATGGGATCCTGGTTCTCTCGCTTGAGGGCAGGCTGGATTCACTCGGGGCTCTCGATCTCGGGGAGTACCTGAAGCAGCATCTCAAAGAGACCGACAGGACTGCTGTCTTTGACATGGAGGCGGTCCCCTACCTGAGCAGTGCAGGAATAAGGACGATCATTTCCGCCGAAAAAATGTTGAAAGGCCGAAACGGGCGTCTTCACCTCTCCCGTGTCCAGCCGTATCCTCTCTCGGTCCTCGAGATGACAGGTTTCTCAACACTCCTCTCCCTCCATCCCACATGTGAGGATGCGGTCCTTGCAGCGCGTGCAACCGTAGACCGGGCAGGGCATACCGGGGATGCTTCTCCGGTTTCGTATACCCTGAAGGGGGCGGACTTCCTCGTGACCCGTACGGGGACCGACAAGGGGGTCCTTGAGATCACCGGCATACATCCCAGGGCCCGGGTAGAGACCGTGATGAAGGAATGGCGATTATTGTCAGTGCATTGCCGGGAGCCTGCTCCATGGGCTGGGGAGCACCGGGCCAGCAGACCGGCCATTCAACAATTCCGATGGGCGATTTCCTCTCTCTCGGCCCGGTTGCTGCATGGTTGTCACCTGAAAGCCATGATACTGTCGATTACCTCATTATCGATAAGAAACAGGCCTCGATCCCCGTAACCGCTTCCTTCCTTATCGCCCAGCCTGGCTCCCATCATTTTCTTGTCAGTCTGCAATCCAGAGATAGTGGGGGAATCACGTTCTCAGATCTCCTGGACAGCCTCAAGGAAATTGCCCAGCGTTCGGAACCCGGATATAAGCGAATCCTCTCCCTGTCATTTTGTGCAGAATCCCCCGCACTCCATGTCCTTGATCAGGTCAAATTGCCGGAGTGTGCTGCTGGTTCAGGGGACGTGGTCGTAGTGGGGTGTGCGATTGTCCTGGATTCCTCCTGCCGGTCAGGGCATTGGAATGATGTGATCCAGCAGACCCTCGTTCACGAGAAATCCTCCCCGGACGTAAATCTCCCCAGGATCATCGGCCTCGTATTTCCTGCCACGTCCCGGGATGGATCCAAAATCCCCTCTGAGAGAGTATCCCGTGAACTCCTGTCAGGAACACCGGGGGTATTGCGCCATCTCTCCGCCGATACGATCATCAGGAATGCCACAATCCTCCTCGCCATCATTACGGATATCAGGCAGAATACGGGAACCGAGATCGTACTCGAAGGAAAGGTCAGGGGCTGGAATCCGGATTACGAACATATCGTCCAGAGCGTCCACCATGAATGTGGCGAAGTCCACCTCCACCCAATCTCGGGAGGATTCAGCGGGTCGCTCGTGTTTCGTGACGACGCGTACGATCGGCAGGGACGAAGGGAGATGCCCTTTGTCCTGAAACTTGACCGGTGGGAGAATATCAGTGCGGAGATTGAGGGATACGAAGGGCACGTGAAACGGTACATCCAGAACAATGCAACGCAGATCATCGAGACCTGCCGCTCCGGGGATTACGGAGGCATCCTTTATACATTTGTGGGCATCCAGGGACTCCAGGGAAGGATCTCTTCGCTCGAGGAGTATTATCTCACCCACTCCACTGAAGAGGTGCAGGAGGTCTTCGACACACTTTTCAGGAAGGTCCTCAGGACGTGGTACGGCCAGCCGAGATTGCGTGACCTGCCGCTCTACCGGATTTATGCAGGAGTATTCAATTACGATGCAGTGAAAGAGTGGGCGAGATCACGCTACGGGATATCACCCGACGAAGAATACCTCACACTCCCGTATGGCATGGGGAGATCCTACAAACCCCTCTATTTCATGGACCGTGTCCTTCCCGGGAGGCTCTCGTCGAACTGGAATGTCTACGAGGGATCGGTCCACGGCGACCTGAACATGAAGAATGTTTTAATGGACGAGGAGAAGAACATGTGGCTCATCGACTTTGCGATGACGGGCCACTCCCATATCCTCAAGGACATCGCAAAGCTCGAATGCGTCCTGAAGTTCGAGATGATCCCTATCCAGTCAGAAGACATGCTTGTATCTCTTGCAGCCCTCGAACAGAGATTCTTAAAGCCATCAATATTCGGGGATATCCCAAAAATCCCGGAGGACATCACCGATCCCGATGTCAAAAAAGCATTTTCAGTGATATTGCAGCTCCGGAAATACGCTGACACCATCACGCTTCTTGATGAGGATATCCGCCAGTATTACCTGGCGCTCCTTTACTATACACTCTGTGTCCCGGGATACGTCAGTGTGAACGAGTACATGAAGGAATTTGCCTGGATCTCCTCATCTCTCCTCTGCAATGCCTTGAAATGAGGAGGGGTGCCGATCCGGTCAGAACACAATATCCTCTTTTGAGAACCGGATCTTCGGCATCGGGGTATCGGCAGCATACCCGAGCGGGCAGAGCATGACGGGAACGAGGGGCTTTGGTATTGTAAGGATACGGCTGAATTCTGCCGGATCAAAACCCCCCATGGGGCACGAATCGATCCCGAGTGACGTTGCCCCGTGAAGCGCGTTGCCGAGCGCAAGATAGGTCTGCGCCGTTGACCATGCAAGTTTCTGTTCCGGGGACATTCTCCCCGCAAACTACGTTGCCATGTTCACGATCATCGTTCGCTTCTCGTCAGGCACATGGTTCTCTGAAAGAAGCACATCAAGGCGCCGTATCAGGCTGTCGTAATCCGGGTCTGCACAGAAGACAAGAAGATGGGAACATGTCGTGATCTGCTCCTGATCAAAGGCCGCGGGTTTGAGTTGTGCTTTTACCTCCCTGTCGGTGACAACCTTGATCTTCCAGGGCTGGAGGTTGATTGCTGAAGGAGCATACCGGACGCATTCGAGGATTTCGTGCACGGTCCTTTCAGGAACTATCCTGCCGTCAAACTTCTTTGTAGCATATCGTTTTTTGACAATATCAGAAAACTGCATTGGGATCTACCACCTTTCATATCGATCACCATAGGCATATTACATTTGCGCCGTCCAGAGAGTTCCTCCCTCCAATCATGTTCGAAGAAGTGTGGGACGTGTGACATCTCCTGAAGTCACCTGATCTTGGGATTCAACGTCTCCGGATTCAGATATTGGCATTTGGGAGCATTTTTACTGGAGTACTCATAGCATGTCACAATCACAAGTCATGATATACAGGAATACACACATGCATGTATCATGGAAGGTTGGATACGTGTCCTCTATGTCGACGACGAGCCTGCCCTCCTGAATATCACGCAGATTTACCTTGAAAGACTCGGGGAGTTCAACGTCAGTGTCGCGGAATCCGCGAAACGGGCACTCGAGATGCTTTCCGATAAATCCTTCGATGCCATCGTCTCCGATTACCAGATGCCGGATATTGACGGGATAGAATTGTTAAAAACAGTCCGGGAACAATTCGGGGATATCCCATTCATCCTCTTTACAGGACGCGGACGCGAGGAAGTCGTCATTGCAGCCATCAACAACGGGGCGGACTTCTATCTCCAGAAGGGAGGTGATCCTAAAGCGCAGTTCACCGAGCTCGCTCACAAGATCCGGCAGTCTGTCAGGAGGAAACAGGCAGAGATCCTCGTAAAGGAGAGCGGGGAGAAATTCCGGACAATCTTCGAGAACAGTCCGTATCCCATCGCGATCAACAGTATCCCGGATGGTGCGTTCATCTCCGTAAATAAAGCCTTCCTGCGGAGCAGTGGGTTCATTTCCGCAGAAGTGCTGGGAAAGAGCCCGACGGAGATAGGGCTCCTCTCGCTCATTGATTTCGGCAAGCTTGCCTCTCATCTCCTGATGTCAGGAAGAATTGATAACATGCCGGTTGCCCTGACCGGCAAGGGGGGCGGCCGCATCCATGCCTCTTTCTCCACGATCCCTGTCACCATCAATAACAAGCCTGCGATCCTGACCATGGCTGCCGAGGTTACCAAACTGAAAAGAATTGAGGAGGAACTCCTCAAGAAAACCGATGACCTTAACTCCGCATATACGAGTCTTGCAGCGGCAGAGGAGGAACTCCGAGAGAAGTACGACCAGCTCAGGGAGCAGGAAGAAGATCTTCGGGAGAGCGAGGAGAAGTACCGGATGTTCGTTGAGCATAACCGGGACGGGGTCTTCATCCTCCAGGATGGTCACCTGGTGTTTTATAACCAGGCACTGTCCGGCCTCTCCGGGTATTCAGCGGAGGAGCTCAATGGCATACTCCTTGCCGATATCCTGGCACCCGAGGACCGGGAGATGGTGTTATCCCGGGCAAAAGACCGGGCTATGGGGAAGGATGTGCCGGAACGGTATGAGTTCTCCCTGCTCCATAAGGATGGAGTCCGCCGGATCAGGATGCAGGTTCGGACTTACCTTGGATCCTATAAGGGCCGGCCTGCATCCTTTGGAACATTCTTCGATGTGACCGAGGAGAGAAGGCAGGAGGCAGCCCTCCGGGAGAGCGAGGCGAAGTTCCGCACCATCTTTGAGAATATTCAGGATGTGTTCTACAGGACCGACATGGAAGGGACCATTCTCCTGATATCCCCGTCAGGTGCTGATCTTCTCGGGTACCGTTCTGTTGATGAACTGATCGGGTTCCCTATTACCGAGAAGATGTATGTAAATCCTGCGGACCGCGAAGCGTTTCTCGCAGTAATCAAGGAGAAGGGCTCGGTCCGTGATTACGAATTGAACCTGCGGCACGTGAACGGATCTATTGTCCGGGTCTCCACCAACAGCCATTATTATTACAACCCTGACGGCCAGGTAGCCGGCATCGAGGGTATCTTCAGGAACATCACCGGGAAGAAAAAAGCGGAAGAGGACCTGAAACGATCCGAGAACCTGTACCGGACCGTCTTTGAGAACACCGGAACAGGGACTATCCTGATAGGTCCTGATACTAACATCCTGCGGGCAAATACAGGATTCGAGAGGCTCACCGGCGTTCCGCGTGCCGAGCAGGAGAACCGACTGAGCTGGACTACCTTCATCCACCATGACGATGTCGAACGGATGAAGCAGTATCATACTGAAAGGCGCCGCGATCCCGTTACAGTCCCGAATGTGTATGAATGCAGGCTTGTCGATTCTGGCGGGATCATCCATTTCTGTTTTGTCCATGTCGATATCATTCCCGGCACCGGGAACAGCATTGCATCGGTCGTCGACGTGACACCTCTGAAAAAGGCAGAGGATTCATTGAAGGAAAATGAAAGGAAGATCCGGACGATCCTCGACAACCTGCCAGACCTGATCGTGGTGCATCGGGAGGCAACAATCCTCTATGCCAATCCTGCGATGATCAATACCATGGGATGGCTCCCTGAAGAAATACTTGGTCATTCCATCATGGAGTATATTGCGCCAGAGTATCATTCGAAAGTGATTGAAGCCATGAATGCCCGGATGGGACAGGGTCTCGACCAGGTATATGAGATCGAACTGATCAACCGGGAAGGAAAGCGCCGGGTCGCCAGTGTCCGTGGATCTGTGATCACATTTGAGGGAACCCGTGCAATTATGAACGTGCTCACGGATATTACAGAGTCAAAGGATATCCAGAAGGCACTTTGTGAAAGCGAGCAGAATTACCGCTCTTTGGTGGAAAATACCAATGATATCATCTATTCTACGGATATAACAGGCAGGATCACGAATATCGGTCCCCAAATCTCCAGATATGGATATACATATGAGGATATTGTATCCAATAATCTGGCGTCGTTTATCGTTGAAGAAGATTTGCCAGGCGTTCTAGCTGACTTTGAAAAGACTCTCACAAAAGGGGAACCGACCATTACGGTCTTTCGTGTCCTGGATAAATCCGGAAATATGCACTGGTTTGAGGATAATGGAAGTGCAGTAATTGACCAGGTCGGGAGGGTTACTGGGCTTTTGGGAATCCTCCGTGATATCACCGACAGGAAACGCACAGAAGATGCATTTTTAAAGAGCGAGAAGAGATTCCGGTCTCTCGTAGAAACCTCCCCGGATATTATCTGGGAGATCGATCCGGACGGAAAATTCCATTATATCAGCCCGAAGGTATCTACCATTCTGGGATATACTCCCGAAGAAGTCCTGGGGAGATCGATCACCGACCTTGTTCCCGAGCATGAAAAAACCCTGGCTACCCGGGAACTGATGCAGTATGTCCTCTCTGATGGCCCCCTCTCTCCCATCGAAGTTACGACCCGACACCGCGATGGTCACGAGATGATCCTCGAGATCCGTCCCTCAAAAGTTCTGGATCCCGATGGGAATATGAGCAGGCTCCAGGGCGTCGCCGTCGACATCACGGAACGAAAAAAGGGAGAGACTGCGCTCAGACTTGCGAACCACCAGCTCAACCTGATTACCAGCATCACCCGCCATGATATCAAGAACAAGATTGCCGTTATCCTCGGGTACCTGGGTATCTCGAAAGAGGCCAGCACTCATCCCACTCATGGAGATTTCATCGCAAAAATTGAATCAGCCACTCTCGCAATCCAGTCTCTTATCGAGGAAGCAAAGGTATACCAGGAACTCGGGAGCCAGGAACCACAGTGGCAAAATATCGAGAGCGCCCTTCCACACTCGTATGTTCCCGATACCATCACGCTGAATTCTGAAATACGTGGAACGGAAGTGTTGGCAGATATGATGCTCGGGAAGGTCTTTTTCAACCTCCTGGACAACTCCATCCAGCATGGCGGACACGTGACAGAGATCAGGGTCTCGTCCCATCAAAAAGGGGAGGGGCTCATCATCATGTGGGAGGATAACGGGATCGGCATTCCTGAGGGGGAGAAAGAGAAGATCTTCGAGCGGGGATACGGGAAGAATACTGGCCTTGGCATGTTCCTTGTACGCGAGATACTCGCCCTCACCGGAATCACGATAAAGGAGACTGGAATCCCTGGCACAGGTGCACGGTTCGAGATCATTGTCCCCAACGGCCAATACCGTCTCTCTCAGAATTGATGGGGACTCCGGATCCGGCTTCCCGGATCCATGATGGTGGTACAGATTATGGAATCCCGGATACCCCTCGCCTTTCAGCCCGGCAAGATCGGGAACACCTATCCATATGGGGTGTGTACATCAACGGTCATACCTGGATTTCCCCGGTAAAGTGCGATCTATTCTCAGGTTCCCGTCATAGAATGCTCCCTGTTGGGGCCGGCTGCTTGTGACTACCCCTATGAGAAGCCCCCCTGCACGTGTGAAGAGGCAGCATTCTCCTTAAGAGCAACGGACGCGGGTTGCTCCGGGATCACAACATATTTATCATACTAATCATACAAATATGATTATATGAAAAATATGAAAAGTGTGATCAATCATGTTTGACGGTGATCATGAGGGGAAGCACATCTTCGGCACGGTTAAGGTTGGTGAGAGGGGCCAGATCGTGATCCCGAAAAAAGCAAGGGAGATATTTTCAATTCAGCCTGGCGATACGCTCCTTGTCCTTGGAGACGAAAAGCGGGGGATCGCGATTGTCAAGGCGGACTCATTTCATGCCATTGCCATGAAAATGCTGAAGATATTTGACCGGGAACCCGAAGAGGCCTCCGAGGACTGACCCTTTATGAGGGGAGTGCGATGAAAATCTGCGTCATTTCCGGGAGCCCCAAGGGTGAGGAGAGCATCACGCTGCAGTATGTCCGCTTTATCGAACGGGCATTCCCAGACCATACCTTCTCCATCGTCCATGCCGGCCGGGATATCAGGAAGATGGAACAGGACCGGGAGGAATGGGACAGGGCGCTTGCAAGGGTGAGGGAGTCCGATGGCGTCGTCTTTGCAACCCCTGTCTATTTCATGCTCGTCCCGGGCCAGCTGAAGCGATTCATCGAGCTGGCAGGGGAACGTGATGCGATGCCGGCATTTTCCGGGAAATACACTGCCACGCTCACCACGTCTATTCACTTCTTCGATCATACCGCCCACGCATACCTCCACGGAATCTCCGAGGATTTCGGGATGAACCATGCGGGATCGTATTCAGCCCATATGCAGGATCTGAAACTGGAGGACTGCCAGGAGCGGTTGATCCTGTTCTTCTCCGATTTCATCGACGCAATTGAAAAAAAGCGTCACATCCAGCGTGTATTTCTTCCCATCCCGCAGATATCGCGGGCATATTCACCGCGTGACGGCTCTGCCGCAGTGGATACTGGTGGAAAACGGGTCGTGATCCTGCACGATGCGGAATCCGGATCCGTCCAGGAAACCATGGTCCGCCGGCTGGCAGGGATGTATGCCGGTCCTGTGACGGTTGCAGATATCAGGGATTCGATGATGAGGGGAGGATGCCTCGGCTGCTGCAGGTGCGCATTCGACAACACCTGCGTCTACAACGACGGATTTCGTGAGTTCTGGGATGCGCATGTTGTCCCGGCAGATATCCTGATCATGGCCGGGACCATCCGTGACCGGTACCTTTCGGCAACCTGGAAGCAGTGGAACGACAGGAGTTTCTTCAATGGCCATGTGCCGGCGCTTGAAGGGAAGCAGGTCGGATATATCGTGGAGGGCCCGCTTGCGCATCTCCCGAACCTGCGGGAGGTTCTTGTTGCACGGGCAACAATAGGAAAGGCTCACCTTGCCGGGATCGTCACGAATGAGTCGGGAGATCCCGACGAGATCGATGCTGCACTTGGAGCACTTGCTTCGCAATCAGTCAAGTTTTCTGAGCAGCACTATCGCTCCCCGGATACGTTTCCCGAGGTGGGGGGAAGAAAGATCTTCAGGGACGAGATATGGGGAGGGATGCGGGCGTTCTTCAAGGCAGACGACCGCTACTTCCGCAGTCACGGGCTGTATGATTTTCCTACAAAAAACTACCCGGAGAGGATCGGGACCCGCCTCTTCTCACTTTTCCTGGATATCCCCGGGATCAGGAAAAACGTGGAGAAGAATATGGTCGCCAACATGATTCGCCCATTCCGCGAAACGATCGAAAAGAGCAAGGTCCTGGCAACGAGGCGATCAAAATTGGGGTAATCACAGGACCGTAGTTGAAACTGGCGGGAGAAGGCACAACGGGAACCTCTGTGCACCCGTGTCCGTCCCATGGCCGGACACGGATTTCTGATATGGAATCACCGGGTTGCAGTGCCTGTCTTTCTCCACGCACCCTTTGGGACCAGTATCTCGAACCGGGCACCTTTCCCGGGCTCTCCGTTCTCCTGGATCGTGATGCCGGTAAGCGCAAGGATCTCGGAGACGAGGAAGAGGCCAAGCCCGGTGTTCTTCCCGACACCCCTCTTGAATATATTCTTTTTCTCCCCGGGCTGTATGCCGATACCATTGTCTTCCCATACGACTGTCAGCCCTATCTCCGACTCAATGGATGAGATCGTTATCTGTGTGACATGCTTTCCGTGCCTGATCGAGTTGTCAAGAAGGGCGAAAAAGACCTTCTCGAACATCGGATCGGAGAAGATCTCGATACCCTTTACACCAGCATCCATGGCTACTGCGCCGGGAACCTCGAGCTTTCGAATTACTGCCTCAAGGTCATGCCACTGTGGCTCCTGGCTCCCGATGTCCTGGTATACCCGGGTGAATGCAATCTGGGCCTGGATTGTGTTCGTAATGGACTGGATTTTTTCAAGGAACGTGGTCATAGACGGATCCTTCATGTCTTCCCTGATTATTGCGAGATACATGCCGAGCGCGGTGACCTGGTTGAGGATATCGTGCCGGGTGATCCCGGAGAGGAGTGTGAGCTGGCGGTTGGCCTTCATGAGTGCCTCCTCGATGAGCCTGCGCTCGGTAATGTCGCGTGAGATCCCAAGAATTGCAATGAACTCTTCTTTCTCGTTGTAGATCCCGGACGTGACCACTTCCGTCCAGACAGTCGAACCATCCTTGCAGGTCTGTTCCAGTTCACCAATGTAGGGAGAAAAGCGCAGGCCCTTCCTGACTTCATCGAGACGCATTGCCAGTTCCTTTGTCGCAATTTCCTGCGATGCGGGAGCCAGGGTCTCCTCGAATGACTGCTGGAGCACTTCGGCGGCAGTATAACCCCGGATCTTCTCAACCGACTTACTGACATAGGTGAACCTGCCGGAGGGGTCCATCGCCCAGATCACATCGCCGGCACTCTCCACCAAAAGCCGGTGAAGCTCTTCGCTCTTCCTGAGGGAGTCTTCTACCTGTTTCCGCCTTTCAATATCCCGCTGCAGGTTTTCGCATATGCACTCTTTCCTGAGGAGAATATAGCCCGTACTCGCGAGGACCATGAACGCGACCTGGGTGAGCATGAACAGGATCTGGTAATGGTGGGGGATTGTCAGGCTATAGCTTTCAGCCATCAGGATGAACGCTCCCCTGAATACCGTCGCAAAGATATAGACAAGGATCGTTCCTCCGAGAAATTTCCGGAGAGGGGTAGATCTCGACTCGGTGGATATGAGGAAGAGGGCGGGGAAACCGAAGAAGAAGGGGACGATGAATGCCCCTATCCCGAGCCGGATGTAGTGAGATAGACCTGGAATCCACCAGAAGACCAGGAGAATGATAAGGACAGCAGCATAGAACTGACGCCAGTGCCTCTTGACCAGCCGCTCGAGGGAGAGGAGGCAGATTCCCTCGATACAGAACCCGACAAGGATGATACTGTTGCCGATCGAGAATGAGATCACATCGGGTGCGGTTTCCCGGAGGGATATGAGGACCCAGGCGGCACTCTGAAGAGCCATGCTGGCCATGAAAAGGACATCGAAGAGCTGGGCCCGTTTTTGCGTATCGAAAAAGAGGAGGAGTGCAGCAACGGCATGGCCGAGTACAAGTATGACGATGAGGGTTCTCACGTCGAATGATTCGAGCACGGCTTATTCCTCATGTGATTGAGAAGAGGATAAAGTCAGGAGGTTATATAAATATGGGATGGGACACACCCCATCCGGCACCTGCCCCTCACCTCGTGATGGGGGAGATATACGCGGGATTCCCAATTCCCGTGCAGGAGATTGTTCCGTGTCCATGAGGTGATCGCAAATACCAGGTGGATATTCTTCTGGTTGAATGGAATGATTTCGTCGAATATCCCGCCAGGTCTCCGGATGGCTCCACTATAAATAACCTCATCACACACCCTATCATGACTGAAAAAAGGTGTGTATCATGCTTTTCATTGCACTTGTGAAGTTCAGGAAGACGCTCTCAAAGCAGGTGGTGGCTGAGAACATCAGGGACATCGAGGCCGACACGAAGGATCAGGTCAGGTACCTTCAGATCTACTGGACGCTCGGGAAGTACGACACCATCGTGATATTCGAGGCCCCGGATGAGAAGGTCGCAATGAACACAGTCCTGAAGCGGCTGGACAGGATGGAGATTGAGACCCTCGTGGCAGTCCCGGCCGAAAGAACAAGTCCCGCCGGACCTGAGTGAAGTAAGAATAATACATTTTTCTTCCCGGACCTGGGATCTTCCCAGGGAAGGTGTCTCGAACCCAGGGACATCAAAAATATACTTATTGGTATGGGGTAATTCCCGTATAGTATGGATTTCTTCGAAAAGGCCTATCACGGCACCCCGCCGTGGGATATCGGGAGGGCACAGCGGGAGTTCGTGCAGCTCGAGGAGTCAGGGGATATTCGTGGCTCCATCCTGGATGTAGGGTGCGGGAAAGGGGATAATGCCCTATTCCTTGCAGACCATGGCCACGAGGTCTGGGGGCTGGACTCGGTTCCCTCGGTGATCGGGATTGCCCGCGAGCGAGCAGAAACACGGAACCTTGCTGCGACATTTCTCGTACACGATTCGCTCCAGCTTGCCAGCATCGGGAGAACATTCGACACCGTAATCGACTCCGGCTTCTTTCATACCCTCTCTGATCCTGAAAGACCAGTGTATGCGGAAAATCTTCATGCTGTCCTGAGATCGGAAGGATCGTATTTCATGCTCGCGTTCTCCGAGCTTGAACCGGGAGGCTACGGGCCACGCCGGGTAACACAGCAGGAGATACGGGAAGCGTTCTCGTCAGGCTGGCACATCAATTGGATCCGGCCTGCTGTCTTCGAGAGCAGGACGAGGCCGGAAGGATCCCGGGCGTGGCTCTCATCAATCACGAGGATCTGACCGGGATTTACCAGGGCCAGTTGTGATGCTGGCATTAGCCGGAAGGGACGCAGAATCTTTCATATGGTCGCCGATGGTTCGATTCTCTCCAAAATTTTATCGATCATAATCTTTACTAGGCAGCCCTGTCATATTTCATGCCTTTCAAACTGCGTGGTACAATGATTCATTTCCTTTGATACCCGATGAGCTCCCCCTCTGAATCCGGCAGGTATGAGAGACACTCTGCCGGCTGCCGCGTTCACAGGAATTTTTAAAACCACATGTTTGCTTTTTCCGGATACCTGGATTCAAATGAACATGGTAGAGCCATTTTCATACAAAAATTCATGACTTCCTGTGTATATCCTTCCGGTGTGACAGATGCGGAAAAATTCTGGGACAGGGCGTCAGGAGTCTACGATGGCGGTATTGATTACGTCTTCGGGAACTCAATGCGGCATATCCTCCTTGCGGAACTGGAGAAGGAACGGGATCTCTGCAGGACCGTGGAGTTCGGGTGCGGGACAGGGTTCTTCACACCCGCACTCGCAACACGATCTGAGAGCGTGGTCGCAACAGATCTCTCGGGGCAGATGGTCTCACTCACCAGGGAGAAGATGAAAGGGGTTCCCAACGTTTCAGCACAGAAGGAGAACTGCGAGAAGACAACATTTGCTTCAGGTACTTTTGACTCCGCATTTCTCGGGCTCACCCTCAATATGGTTGATGGCCCGGCGACGATCTCGGAGATGCACCGGATCCTGAAGCCCGGGGGAAGGCTCCTTATTACCGTCCCAACGAACGAGGGGATAGGGATCGGGGGACTCTTTGGGGTTATTCTGCGGAACCTGAAGGTTTTCAGAAGAGTCAGGCAGCCGGGAACCGTGTTGTATACCCAGAAGTCGCTCCATGACCTGGTCGAAAAAGGTGGGTTTTCCGTGCAGAGTATGGAGATGTTGACGGACAGGGAGCATCCCGGAGGCTTTCACGGTATCTATATGAGGGCTATGAAAAGGTGACCGGGACAGTATCTTTTCTGATTTTTCCAGAACCACCTGAAAATCATTGCATCCCCCGTTTTTGTTCTTACAGTCTGGTGGACTTTCAGGAACAATGTTCTTTTCATGACCCTCACACACAGAAGCATTGGCCTGGGAAAACCAAGAATTAAAACGCAGAGAAAAGATTACAAGAATTGTCCCGGAAATTGTAGTGAAGGGGACATATTTTCAAAAAATTCCATGGCGTTCTTCCCTGAGACTGAAAAACTTGGTTCTCATGGACCTGACCGAGGACGATCTGGATAATATCCGCCGGATCGCAACCGATCCTGAAGTGATGAAATAGGTCCTCGTCTGGCTTGAGGACGATGAGCAGATTGCTATGTTCCTGAAGCACGGAATCGAAGAATCGCGGAGGATTGACAGGATGGGGTACTATCCTGCGGCCAGAAACGCCATGACCGGTGAATTCGCGGGCCAGAACGTTCCCTGAGATCGATCCCAAGACCACAACAACAGGAGAAGTGGGTTTTGTCCTCCTTCCTTAATACCAGGCATGAGGATATGGAAAAGAGATCCACCTGAAGTACCTGGAGTTCGGATTCACTACGCTCTCGCTCCACCGGGTGTACGGCAAGTGCGACGAACTAAATTCCGCATCGACCCGCATCATGGATCAGTGTGGATTGATCTATGAGGGCACCATCCGTGAACATGTATGGCTCCGTGACCACTGGAGATCGACCCGGTATTGCGGCATGCTCGACGGAGAGTATTATGGTCTCACGCCATCAAGAGCCTTGAAATCGAAAACCATCTGAATATACCCTACCAATCATTCAAAGGACTTTTTTAAAGGCTATTTATAGAAAATTATTTATTATAGTTAATATTGATTATATACAAAGAATTTGAAAAAATGAACGATTCATGGAGTAGAACACAAAAATGAAGCGTTTCTCATTTCTTGTTCTGGCTGTTCTCATCCTCCTTTCTGTTCCTGTTGTGATCGCGGCCCCGCCTCTCCCGAGCGAATATTTTGGGAATGTGACCTTGAACGACACACCCGCATCCGTCGGGACAGAGATATGTGCCGTCGTGAACGGTACGATCAGGGACGAGATCACGGTTATTGAAGAGGGATTGTTTGGAGGATCCGGTATGTGGGACGACAAGCTGATCGTGCAGGTATCCGAAGATGAGTATGCCTGCGGGTGCACCATCCCCATTGTGTTCACCATCAACGGAGTCCCTGCAGATCAAACATCTGCCTTTTCCTCTGGCCAGACCGTCAGGCTCGATCTCACTGGATGGTATAATGAGAGTATTCCCCCGGCCCCAGTGGCCGATTTCATTGCATATCCCAGGGAGGGGGAAGTCCCCCTCACCGTTGAGTTCAAGGAGAATGTATCGCATTCATGGTCCTATGGGGAATTCCACTGGGACTTTGGTGACGGCATCAATGGTACAGGGTACTCCCTTCTTCACACGTATGTCAACCCGGGACTCTACAACGTCACCCTGACCGTGAACAGCAGCTATGGATCGAGTTCTGTCACCATGAACGGGTATATCAACGCAACGCAGCAGGGCTCTCCTGCCACGGATTTTTATGGAGCTCCTCTTTCAGGGGATGCACCGCTCGAGGTTGAGTTTTCCGATACCTCTCTTGGCGTGGTGCACACACGATGGTGGGACTTTGGTGACGGGACTGTTGCATGGGCGAATGAGACCCCCTGGGTAAAACATTCCTATTCAATCCCTGGTATGTACACTGTGAGCCTGACTGCAGGCAACAATGGTGGAGACGTGACTGCCACAAAAGAGGGATACATCGAGGTTCTTCCCTCGGGGGCACCTCCCCATGCACGATTCAGCCTCTCTCCAATGATGGGATATGCGCCTCTTTCTGTCCTCTTTACCGATCGTTCGACCGGGGGGCCGCTCGCATGGCACTGGGATTTCGGTGATGGAACTGTGTCCTCTGATGCCAACCCGGCCAATACGTACTCGACAGCCGGGCTCTACGTGGTCACACTCACTGTTGCCAACAGTGGTGGGACCGCTTCATATACATCAACCGTGTGGGTGAGATGAGCCTATTCCCACGCCTGATCTGCACTTCATCCCGTCATGAATGAGTTGTGACGGGATGAATTCCAATTATTTTTTGGGTATAGTGACAATCTAGCCACCGACCTTTTTGTCAAACAGAGAATATAATCGCGATATATTGAAGCGAGTTTCCATGTTGTTTTATGAATATCAGATGATAATTTCGTTTTCAAGGTCAATG
>Ga0265297_10006715_pt1 | contig 16466 bp, 14 predicted proteins | sample Munlanlwell13791_FD_192502 | JGI IMG/M metagenome (GOLD analysis project Ga0265297, IMG submission 192502) | Leachate microbial communities from a municipal landfill in Southern Ontario, Canada - Leachate well 137-91 | ecosystem: Engineered > Solid waste > Landfill > Unclassified | place... | reverse complement strand
TATACCGCTTTTATGTTCCCTTTTATCGGTTTTAATTTTTAGCCCACTGATTTCGCGGCCGGGCTTGTCCTGGGACAGATAGACCGGCTCGAGGACCTGATACAAAAAAGAACACTTATCGCGAAGGCCTTGACCGACGGGTTAAGCGAGTATTCGGATTATCTGTATCTGCCGAAGCCTCAGAAGTCATGCAGGCACGGGTGGTTTACTTACCCGGTGGTCCTCAAGGATAATGCGCCATGCTCCAAAAAAGACCTGACATGTTTTCTCGGGAAAAAAAGGATAGACACCAGGCCCATAATAGCCGGCAATATAGTGGCACAGCCATTCCTGAAGGATTTCAATTTTAGAAACGGTTGTCTGGTCAACTCGGATCTTGTAATGAGAAACGGTTTTTTTCTCGGTATACACCATAATATGGGGAAAAAACAGGTCAAGTATATGGTAGATTCTTTAAGGGAATTTTTCAGCAAGAGATAAGAGGTCTTGATGCCGGAGATAACAGTCATAATACCTGTTTATAACGAGGAAGGCAATATAGGCGAGCTTGCCAAGAAGGTGCGTCAGGTCATCGGCCCGCGTAATGAATTGATAGTCGTGGACGACGGTTCCAGCGATAATACTTTTAAGGAGCTGGATCCGTCTGTCTGTATTGTTATTAGGCATGCGGTCAATAAAGGCAAGGGGCAGGCCATGAGGACAGGCATTGCCGCGGCCGCCGGAGAAGTTACTTTCTTCATGGGGGGAGACGGCCAGGATGATCCTTCAGAGATGCATCTTTTCCTGGAAGCGGTTAAAAAAGGATCTGATTTTGTGATAGGCTCCCGCTTCATAGGCAGTCTGACAAAGGGTTCTATTACCGCGGTCAACAGTTTTGGCAACAAATCATTGACAACCCTGTTCAATATTTTGTTCGGTGTGAGGCTTACGGATACACAGGCTGAGTATAAATGCGTCCGTACGGATAAGCTTAAGGCGTTATGTCTGACATCGGATCGCTATGAGATCGAGACAGAGATGATAATACGGGCGCTAAGAAAAGGCTATGGGATAACAGAGGTGCCTGTGACCAGGTATCCCAGGCGGCACGGGATCTCGAATTTATATCAGGTAAGGTTTGGGAGGATAAAATTCGGTTTTCGCATACTGAAAACCATGTTAAAAGGTTTTTTTATCTGGAGGTAGGTCATGAATTCATCTTTCTGGAAGTCGAAAAGGGTATTGATAACCGGCGCCGACGGTTTTATCGGCTCGCACCTTACCGAGAGACTGCTGGACTTCGGCGCCAAGGTATCTATTTTGGTCAAGGGTAATCCGGTTGACGGCTCGTCATGTTATACCCTGTCGTACCTCCCGAAAGAAACAGCGGCCAGAATAGATAATATCGTATGCTGCGACATATCATCCGCGGATACGCAGGAGATTATAGTGAAATCAAGGCCTCGGATAATCTTTCACCTCGCGGCTTCAGCGTATGTGCCTTATTCTTTCGCGCACCCTTTTGAGGTTTTTGCCGTCAATACGACCGGCACCCTGCACGTGCTTGAGGCCGCCAGGAGGATAAAAGGCATAGAGAGAGTTGTTTCCACGTCTTCGAGCGAGGTTTTCGGAACAGCCCAAGCTAAAAAAATCAGCGAGTCACACCCTTTAAGGCCGACTTCGCCATACGCGGCGTCAAAGGCCGCCGCTGAGCAGTACTGCATTTCTTATTTGATCACATACGGCCTGCCAATAGCCGTGATAAGGCCGTTCAATACCTATGGGCCGCGCCACACATACGATGTGCCGCCTAAGTTCATAAGACTCGCGCTTCATAATAAGCCGCTGACGATATACGGCAGCGGGAAACAGACAAGGGATTTTATGTATGTGTCTGACACAGTGGATGCCTTTTTGACCATGGGGTCTCATAAAAAGGCGGTCGGCAGGATTGTCAATTTCGGCACGGGCAAGGATGTCTCCGTGAACACGCTGGCCAGCCTGATAAAAGGCATATCAAAAAGCAAGTCAGATATAGTTCACGTTGAACAGCGCTTAGCCGAGGTAGACAGGCTTTGCTGTGATTATTCATTGGCTAAAAGTTTATTCGGATGGGAGCCCAAGGTCAGCCTTGAGGAAGGCTTGAGGCTGAATATAGAATGGGCCAAAAAAAACAGGGTATAAAGGACATGAAAAAAACGCATTCGGGCGGGGTAAGCGTCGATAAGGTGGATTCCAGCGTGAAAGACGCGGTCAACTGGCTGGTAAATTCAGGTATACAGAACATGGATGCCGGGAAGCGCGATATATACGGCAGTTTCAACGCCTGGTACGAGCAGGATACGGGTATTTACCCGTTTGTTTATTCGGAGAACACCGGGTATATGCTCACGATGATGTGTTATCTATGGGACAGGTACGGCAAGGAAGAATATTTAAAAAGAGGCAAGCTTGCCGGGGACTGGCTGCTTAACATGGTCCATGAGTCCAATGGGGGGTTCCGCTGTCTGTATCCGTTAAATCCCTCCCGTTTTGATTTCAAGAAAGAGCAGATGTACGCTTTTGATAATGGCATAATACTTAACGGCCTGGTGAATCTTTACAGGGCTACAAAAGAGGAGAAGTATCTTGTGGCGGCGGTGACAGTGGCGGATTGGCTTGTCTATTCCGCGCAGAAGCCGTCGGGCGCGTTTTACCCAATCTATCAGCTTGTAGACGGTAAGTTTTTTGAATCGGACAAGGAGTGGTCCACGATATCAGGCAGTTACCACGTCAAGATAGCCATAGGGCTCCTGAATCTTTATGATTTGAGCCACAAGAAGAAATATCTGGATTCCGCGATAAAGATCTGCGATTTCGCTCTCAGCTGTCAGAACGCCAGCGGCAGGTACATATCGTATCTTTCCCGCGGAGGCACCAATGCTCATCCGCATTGCTATTCCGGGGAGGGGCTTTGGGTAGCGGGCACGGTCTTGGAGAGAGAAGATTATCTGGAGTCTTCCGCCAGAGGCGTGCAGTGGCTTTTGGACATGCAGTCCGAAGACGGTTTTGTCCCAAGGCTTTTTCTGGACGACAGGCCTATCTATAACGAGCGCCTGGACATCATTTCCCAGACGCTCAGGTTATCCATGATACACATGTCAGAAAAACGCGTGCCCCTATCGAATAAAAATAAAATAGAGTTGCTGTTGTCTCATATTATCCGTTATCAGGCGCGTGACGCGAAAGACGCGAAGGCTGACGGCGGTTTTTATTTCGGAAAATCCAGCAAGGGGGACAGGGAGATGCCCCATGTTAATTTGTGGGTGAGCGCGTTCGCCATACAGGCGCTGAACGCTTACATGGATTACAGCGCCGGAAAATTCAAGCTAAAACCTTTTCTCATAGTGTGACAACGGCTGTCAAATCCGCGGATCCGGGGCGAACCCCAAGGCCCGCCAGAGGACTTTTTTTATTCAGCCTATGAACAGATTAAAATCAAGGGAAGACGCTGTATCAATAGGTAAGTTGTTCGATCGCCTGGCCGATACCTATGAGTCATGGCAGAGGAAAAATTATTACTATCATGGGGAGATAGAGCGTTTTTATTCAGACGCCATCCCTAACGGCAAGAGGGTGATGGAGATAGGAAGCGCGACCGGCACCCTCCTGTCCAGGTTGAAGCCTTCTTTTGGCGTGGGTATAGATGTGAGCGCCAGGATGGTGGAAATTGCCTCAAAGAAATTCCCCCGCCTTAAATTCATAAATTCCACTATAGAGAATTGCGCGGCTGATGAGAAGCTCGATTACGTGGTTATCTCTAACCTGTTGGAATACGTGCCGGACCTATATGATTTTTTTAAAGAACTCCACGGCAAGATAGGCAAATGCGCTAAATTGATAATAACCGGCGTGAATCCTTTATGGGCGATACTGCTGAAGGCGGCCACCAGGCTGAGGTTGCGCACGCCCATACCGCTGAAGAATTTTGTAACCCTGAAAGACATAGAAAATATGCTCAGTATATCCGAATTTGAGGTCATAGAGAGCGGATACCGTTTGTTCCTGCCCTTGAATATACCGTTAATATCGTGTTTTCTGAACAAGCTCATGCCGCGCCTGCCTATCCTGAGGAATTTGTGTTTGGTGCAGTATATAATAGCCAGGCCAAAACAGGACTTGGGCGTGGATAAGGGTTTCACCTGTTCCGTGATAGTCCCATGCCATAACGAGGAAGGGAATATAGAGGAATGCGCGAGAAGGATACCTGAGATGGGGAATGTTACGGAGATCCTTGTGGTGGACGATGGCTCCACTGACAACACGGCTTCTCTGGTCAGAGAGATTCAGAAGAAAAATAAAAACGTAAATCTTATTTCTTATATCCCCAATAGAGGCAAAGGCGCCGCGGTCAAAACAGGTTTTGACGCCGCAAAGGGCGATATAGTGATGATACTTGACGCGGACATGGCAGTGGCCCCTGAGGAGCTTGTTAAATTTTACAATGTCCTGGCCTCTAGGCAGGCGGAATTCGTCAATGGCACCAGGATGGTCTATGACATGGCGCCGGGCGCGATGAAATTCCTGAATTACCTTGGCAATAAAATGTTCGGGATATTGTTAAGTTTTATCATAGGACAAAGGAACACGGACACGCTGTGCGGCACAAAGGCTTTCTATAAAAGTGACTATGTTAATTTCAGAATGGGCAAGTGTCCATGGGGAGATTTTGACCTGCTTTTTGAAGCGGCCAGGATGAAATTGAAGACAGTGGAGATGCCTGTGCATTATTATCCGCGCGTTGAAGGCAAATCCAAGATGAAGGCCTTTAGGCATGGCGCGATATTATTGAGGATGTGCTGGCGTGGTTTCTGGTATCTTGGGTAAGGGGTTTTTATGGATATAGCTCTGATAACCGGTTCAGCTGGATTAATAGGATCCGAATCCGCAAGGTTTTTTTCCAAGAAATCTTTCAAGATCGTCGGCATAGATAATGATATGCGATCTGTTTTTTTTGGAGCGGAAGGGTCCGTGAAGTGGAATCTCGAGAAGATCAAAAAAGAAATTACCGGCTATGAGCATCATAATACAGACATAAGGGATGAGTCTGGAATAGGCGATATCTTTAATAAATACGGAAAAGACATAAAGTTAATAGTGCATACGGCCGCGCAACCGTCGCATGACTGGGCAGCCAAGGACCCAAGGATGGATTTCACGGTTAACGCCAACGGCACCCTTAACATGCTGGAGAACGCCAGAAGATACTGTCCCGAGGCAGTTTTTATTTTTACTTCCACCAACAAGGTGTACGGCGATACGCCGAACAGGCTGCCGCTGATAGAAAGGGAGACAAGATGGGAGATAGACGAGAACCATCAGTACAGCGGAGGAATAGATGAGGCCATGTCCATAGATAATACCAAGCATTCCCTGTTCGGCGTTTCCAAGGCCGGCGCGGATATGTTGACTCAGGAATATGGCAGGTATTTTGGCATGAGCACAGTCTGTTTCAGGGGAGGGTGCCTGACCGGGCCGGGCCATAGCGGGGTCGAGCTGCACGGCTTTCTTTCATATCTCATGAAATGCGCGATTACCGGCAGGGAATATATAATCTACGGCTATAAAGGCAAGCAGGTCAGAGACAATATACACAGCCACGACCTTGTGAATGCCTTTTATCATTTCTATAAAAGTCCGAAAAGCGCCGCTGTATACAATATAGGCGGCGGCAGGCACGCCAATTGCTCTATACTGGAGGCCATAAAGCTATGCGAGGATATCGCAGGCAAAAAGATGAGATATAAATATGTGGATAATAACAGGGCAGGCGACCATATATGGTGGATAAGCGGCATAGATAGATTCAAAAATGACTACAAGGCGTGGAACCTCACTTATGATATCCCATCTATCTTGAGAGAGATATATAATTCAGAACTTAAAAAGAAATCTTAATATGGACAAAAGAGCGAGCGCCGCGTTCGTTTTAATATATTTTGTTTTATTCATCGCCGGCATTGCCGCATTATTCCACGGGTTCCCGGATACGGAAAGGTTTTTCGCAGAATGGATGGATGAGCGCATAACGTTGACCACTATCATGAAGTTCGGCACTTTGAATTTCGCGCCGACCCAGATCATGCACCCGCCGCTGTATCACTATCTCACGTTCATTCCCATAGCGCTGTTTTTCGCCACAGGAAAGCTGATAGGTTTTTTTCACGACAAGATGGATTTCGTCAGGTTTTATTTCAATAATACGCATTATTTCTTTTTCATAGGCAGGCTGATGAGCTATATCTTTTATTGGTCAGCCGCTGTCTTTATATACAGGATGTCGCGGTTGCTTTACAGCAGGACCGTTTCGCATCTGGGGGTTATCGCTTATCTATTGATACCCAGATTCATATTCGATTTTTCCACTGCCCGGCCAGAGCCTTTGCTTTTTTTGACCTCCTCTGTGTTTTTCTATTTTTTTCTAAAATATTGTCTGGATAACGCTGATTCCAAAAGCCTTCTTATGTCGGCTTTTATGCTTGGCGTGTCGATAGCTGTAAAATATAACGCGGCTTATCTGGGTTCTGCTTTCGCAATCCTGTTCGCGCAGCAGTCAGTGAAAAAAAGAGGATTTGATAAAGGATTAACCATACTTTATATGAAAGCGGCCTTATTGGTTTTTCTTGGTTTTTTCATATGCGACCCATTTTTCATAATACAGTTCAATAAATATTTCCATAATCTCAGGATATACGGGATAGAGATGAAGTATTACTGGAAAGGGGATTTTGGCCGGAACCATCTGCTTGAGCTGGGTTCTTTGCTGTACCTGAATTATTTGGGGTTGGCGTTTTTGGCAATGGGGGCATGGAACCTATTCAAAAGACACAGGGGTATCCTGGCGATGTTTTTCTTGGTCACGCTTGTGTATGAAGTTTATTTTGGGATTAGTTTTAAAAATTACGCGCCGCTTCGTTACCTGAACCCGATCATGCCGATCGCTATATTGACTTTGAGCGCCGGCATAGACCTCATGCTGAATTCTTACAGGAAGGCCCTGGCCGCGCTCGCGGTATTTTTCGTTATAATAGCATATAATTATTTTGACATCTGGCAGGGCATGGCTTTTGGGCAGACACATATACAGAAGGCCAGGTCTTTTATAGAGAAGACGGTCTCGGAGCTCAGCGTGATATGCATAGCCTCTAATAACTATCTGCCCCAGCTTAGCATGACAAGAGAGTCTTATGATCATCTGGTTGCCACCGCGCCCCCCGCGGGAAACATAGAGGGCCATGAGCTCGCATACAGGGGGCTTGACAAGGAATCAGATTATGATGGCGCGTTTAAGGGGTTGAGGATAGAGGGCCTGGCAAAAAAGCCTCGGTATAACCTGGTGAGGTGGGACGGCGGCATTATTACAAAAGAACAGGCGGCAGGCTTCTTGAGGGGCGTCAAAGCCGAATACGTCGTCTCAAGCACGGCGTTGATACTTGAGGGTAAGCGGCTGGAAGATACCGGAATCGCTTCACTTATAAAGGAATTCCGGCCGAGGAATCCGCGGATATATAAAGCTGTTTTTTCGGGCGTTGACCTGGGAGTGTTTATATATAAAGTCAATTAAAGAGATGAAATACGACGTTAAGAAAATTCTGTTTTTTATTTTTGTCTCAGCCGCCGCGGTCAAGATCGGACTTGTCCTTTTCCTTAATAGGCCTGAGGCGTTTGAGTATGAGGCCATATCGCGGAATATCCTGGCGGGGAAAGGCTTTTCATGCGTGTTTTACCTGGGCACTGAATACAAGGCGCTTGTTCAGCCGTTCTACCCAATATTCAGCGCCGTGGTTTACTATTTCACGAATCACAGTTACTTGGCCATGTTCGCGATACAATCAGTTGTTTCGTCCGCGATCTGTTTTGTTGTTTATCATATAGCCGTGCGGCTCATGTCTCAGAGATGCGCGCTTCTCGCGGCCTTTACTGCGGCTTTTCATCCTGGATTGGCTGTGTATTCCATAGTCAAATTGCATCCATTGGTGTTTGACGCGTTTTTTTACCTTTTGGCGCTCTGCGCGTTCCTGGTTTTTATGGAAAAGCCATTATTAAAGAACGCGCTTCTCGCCGGCGCCGCGTCAGGCGCGGCCGTGCTGTCGCGCTCCACGATAGTTATTTTCCTGGTTTTCATGGCATTTTTCCTGTTTTTCGTTTTGAAGGGGTTGTCTGTCAGGGCTAAGCTTAAGCTCATCCTCGTTGTTTACATGACCGCTTTTATGGTTTATCTCCCTTGGATTGTCAGGAATTACGCGGTATTTCATAAAATAGTGATAATGCAGACAGACACAGGGGAGAATCTGTGGACAGGCAATAATGAGAGCACAACAGGTTCTTCAATGCTGCCCTCAGGAAATTCTGTGCACGACACGATGTCTTTGAAAATGAGGGGCGATTTGAAAGGTATGGATGAATTAGGCCAGCAGGGTTATTACACGGATTGTTTTTTTGATTTCATAAAAGACAACCCTGTCTTGTTCGCTGGGCTTTTATTAAAAAAACTTTTTTATTTCTGGTGGTTTTCCCCTTACACAGGCGCCTTGTATGATAAGTCGTGGCTTGATATTTACAAGGTGTATTACGCGGTCGTGGTTTTATTGTCCGTTTTGGGCCTGGCGGGCCTGTTCAGGCAAAGGCGTAATCTGGTCACGTTGTCAGTGTTTTTCGCCTACATGATCCCCGTCTCATTGATACACGCCGTGGCGTGCATCGACACAAGGCACAGGTGGACAATAGAGCCGGTCTTGCTGATCCTGGCGTCCGCGGGCGTTTGCCGGTTATTCGCGAAATATTTTAAAAGGAGCGTGGGCCATGAAGGTTAAAAAATGTTACGGCTGGGTCCCCGATATACCCGATCAGAGAGATTATTTATACAGGGCCATAAGACCCGCGGCGAGGCTGCCCAAAAAGACCGATATCAGGAATTATTGTTCCCTGGTCGAGGACCAGGGGAAACTGGGAAGCTGTACCGCCAATGCCCTGGCCGGCAATCTGGAGTTCCTGGATAACAGGATAGACGCCTTGTATGAAGATGTCAGCAGGCTTTTTATATATTATAACGAAAGGGCGCTCGAGGGGACGATTGATTTTGATTCAGGCGCGTCTCTTAGGAATGGGATAAAGACGCTGAGGAAGACAGGGTATTGCCGGGAAGATATCTGGCCTTACGTGATAGAGAAGTTTGACAGGCGGCCTTCCGGCAAATGTTACGAGGAGGCGAGGAAACACAGGATAGAGGCCTATCATCGTATTTATACCTTGAATGAAATGCTTTCCTGCCTGGCGGAGGGGTATCCCTTTGTATTTGGTTTCGCTGTATATGAGAGTTTTGAGTCACAGCGAGTGGCCAGGACCGGCGTGGTTAACATGCCGCGGAAAGGCGAGAGGATGATAGGCGGGCACGCTGTCATGGCGGCGGGATACGATCAGGCGAAGGGCAGGTTGTTGGTAAGGAATTCCTGGGGAGATGGCTGGGGCATGGATGGATATTTTACGATGCCGTTTGATTACGCCCAGACCCTGGCCGCCGATTTTTGGACAATAAGAAAATAATCAAGGAGAGGTCATGTGCGGGATATGCGGCAAGGTTAGCATGAGAGATGATATCAGCGAGGGGTTGCTGCGAGGTATGTGCGGGACGCTTGTTCATCGAGGCCCGGATGACGAGGGGATATATATGAACGGCCCGGGGGGGGGCGCGTCCGGGGTCAGGGCCGGATTGGGGCACAGGCGGTTGAGCGTCATAGATATCTCGCCCGCGGGCCATCAGCCCATGAGCAATGAAGACGAGAACGTTTGGATAGTGATGAACGGAGAGATATATAATTTCATGGAGATAAGGGACCAGCTGATAAGAAAAGGCCACGTGTTCAAGTCTCATTCGGACACGGAAGTCGTCATACACCTTTACGAGGAAAAAGGGGCGGATTGCGTCAATTATCTGCGCGGGGCATTCGCCTTCGCCCTGTGGGACGATAAAAAAGAAAGACTTATTATCTGCAGGGACAGGGTGGGTAAAAAGCCCTTATATTATGCCTATAGGAATAAATCGTTTATTTTTGGTTCTGAGATAAAGGCCATCCTGGCGGATCCGGCGGTGACCGCGGAAGTCAACCGTCCGGCTGTAACGGATTACCTGACGTATGGTTATACTCCCACGCCGGAGACCATGTTCAAGGGCATAATGAAGTTTCCCCCGGCGCATTTCATGATATACGAAAAAGGCGATATAAGGTTTGAGAAATACTGGGATCTGGATTTTTCAAGGAAGATAAAGATCTCCGAGGGTGAATATTGCCGGAGGACGATGGAGCTTCTGGAAGAATCAACAAAGATAAGGCTTATAAGCGATGTCCCCCTGGGCGCGTTCTTAAGCGGCGGGATTGATTCAAGCGCCGTGGTCTATATGATGAGCAGGCTGAGCTCAAGACCGGTGAAGACCTTTTCCATAGGGTTTGAGGAAAAGAGCCACAGCGAGCTGAAATACGCCGGCATCGTGGCGAGGCGTTTTAATACGGAGCATCATGAGTACATAGTGAAACCGGACGCGATAGAACTTCTGCCGAAGCTGGTATGGCATTATAATGAGCCGTACGCTGATTCCTCCAACCTGCCGAGTTATTACGTGGCAAAGATGACCAGGCAGGAGGTGACCGTGGCGCTGAACGGGGACGGCGGTGACGAGGATTTCGGCGGATACGAGAGGTTCATGGCGGCCAGGTACGCGGAATATTTCAGCAGATTGCCCGGTTTTTTAAGAGAGGCGGTCAAGGGGGTCGTGAGCGCGTTTCCGGATTCCATTGAGCCGAATAATTTTCCGAGGAAACTCAAGAGATTCATACTGATGACAGACAGGCCTTACAGGGTCAGGCACTATAACTGGATGAGTATCTTCAGGGATTTTGAGAAGGACCTTATTTTCACGGACGGGTTCAGGGAGGAGATCAGGGGCAGGGATTCTTTTTGTTATTTGAACGGCGCGTTCGAGAGATGCCGTTCGAGGGATATCGTGGATCTTGTGATGTCAGCCGACATCAGGACAAATCTCCTGGACGATTTGCTGGTAAAGATGGATGTGGCCACGATGGCCAATTCCCTGGAGGGGCGTTCTCCCTTTTTAGACCATAAAATGATGGAATTCGCGGCGTCCATTCCCGCGGATGTAAAGATAAAAGGCGCGAGGCTGAAGTATATATTGAAGAAGGCCCTGTCCGGGGCCCTGCCGAAAGAGATCCTTTCGAGGGGCAAGATGGGGTTTGGCATACCGATAGACAAATGGTTCAGGGTGGAGTTAAAGGATTATTCGCGCGAGATCCTTTTAGGTGATAAAAGCGCCGGAAGGGGATATTTTAAAATTGCCGCGGTCAGGAAGATGCTGGATGATCATGCGTGCGGCAGGGCTAATCACGGGGCCAGGATCTGGTCTTTGTTGAATCTGGAATTATGGCACAGGATGTTCATGGATAAGGAAAATATGCTGTGAAGATAGTCAGGATAATCGCGCGTCTTAATATAGGTGGGCCGGCGAGGAACGCCGTATTGTTAAGCGAGTCGATCGGCGATACCGTACTGGTGTGCGGCACGGTAGCGGAAGCCGAAGGCGACATGATGTATCTTGCCTCGGAGAAGGGCGTCAAACCGATAATCGTGGAGGAGCTGGGCAGGGAATTGTCATTCAGGGGCGATCTGGCCGCTTTCCGGAAGATATACGGGATCCTGCGCAGGGAGAGGCCGGATATAGTGCATACCCATACCGCGAAGGCCGGGACGCTCGGGAGGCTGGCGGCGTTAACGTATAACGCGACACGCGGTCCGGGCCGGGCGCGGGGCCAAAGGTGCAGGATGGTGCATACCTTTCATGGTCATGTGTTCATCGGATATTTCAGCAGGTTAAGGACGCTGTTTTTTATATGGATAGAACGGGCATTGGCGCTATTCACGGATAAGATCATTACGGTCAGCCCCGGCCTTAAGAAAGAACTCGCGGATAAATTCAGGATCGCGCCGGAAAACAAGATTTCCGTGATAGAGCTTGGTTTTGAACTGGAGGACTTATTGAGATTGCCGTTAAAAGAAAACGCCGGGGTCGTCAACGTGGGGATCGTAGGCCGGTTAGTCCCGATAAAAAACCATAAGATGTTCCTGCGGGTCGTCTCCAGGCTCGCGGCATGCCCCTTGAGATTCAAGGTCGTAATCGTCGGAGACGGAGAGATGAGAGGGGATTTGGTGAGATACGCGTCTGAATTAGGCATAGGCGGCATGGTGGAATTCATGGGGTGGGTAACCGATTTGAAAATGATATATGAGGATTTGGATATAGTGGTGTTGACGTCTTTTAATGAGGGTACGCCCGTATCATTGATAGAGGCGATGGCGGCCGGCAGGCCCGTAGTGGCGACGAAGGCGGGCGGCGTGCCGGACATAGTCAGGGAAGGGGAGAGCGGCTATCTGCTGGATTCAGGAGACGAGCCGGGTTTCGCCGGCAGGCTGTCGGAATTGATCCGTGATCCTTCGAAGAGGAAGGCATTCGGGTCGTTCGGACGTGAGCTTGTCAGGTCGAGATTTTCAAAAGAAAGATTGATAAAAGACACGGGAAGGTTGTATAATAATCTCCTATCCGAAAAGGAGGGGAATCGATGAAGGTCTTGATTACAGGTGGCGCCGGTTTTATAGGGTCGCATCTGGCGGATATGGTAATCTCCGCCGGAGACGAGGTCGTGATCCTGGATAACCTGTCGACAGGCAGGTTCGATAATATAGTTCATCTCGAGGGAAATAAAAATTTTCAGTTCGTGGAAGGCACCATACTCAACGACATGCTTGTGGATAAGCTGGTCGAGAGATGCGATGTCGTGTATCATCTTGCCGCCGCGGTAGGCGTGGATCTAGTGGTAAAGAAGCCGCTGGAGTCGCTGATTACCAACATAAAGGGCAGCGAGGTCGTCCTTGACATGGTGCATCGTTATCACAAGAAAGTCCTGATAACATCCACGTCGGAGATTTACGGCAAGAATACAAACGGGCCTTTGAAAGAGGACGATGACAGGATCCTCGGTTCGCCGTTAAAAGTACGGTGGGGTTATTCCACGGCCAAGGCGGTTGACGAGATGCTCGCTTATATTTACTGGAAAGAAAAGAAGGTGCCGGCTATCATAGTGAGGCTCTTTAATACGGTGGGCCCCAGGCAGACGGGCGCGTACGGCATGGTCATACCGAGATTCGTGAATCAGGCGCTCAAGAACGAGGACATCACTGTTTACGGAAATGGCAAACAATCGAGGTGTTTCCTGCACGTGAAAGATGTCGTTGGTTCTTTGGTGAAATTAATGGGTAATAAAGAGGCGGTGGGCAAGGTGTTCAACATAGGAAGTCAGGAAGAGATAACGATAGAAGACCTCGCCAAAAAGATCATAGAGATTACCAAAAGCAAATCCAAGATAATCTATATACCTTATGACAAGGCGTACGAAGAGGGTTTTGAAGACATGCAGAGGAGGGTGCCTGATACGGGCAGGATCAGGGGTCTCATTGGTTTCAAGCCCACCGTAGCCCTTGAAGGCATCATAAAGAGCGTAGTAGATTATTATGCTTAATTCCTACCTCATACCATTTTTACTTTCTTTTTCTCTCTCGATCATACTCACGCCGCTGATTAAAAGGATCGCGGTGGCGCGCGGCTATGTTGCGAAACCCAGGGAGGACAGGTGGCATAAGAAGCCCACGGCCCTTTTCGGCGGCATAGCCATATTCGTCTCTTTTTTAATACCGTATATAATTTTCATAAAATTTACCATAGAGGACATAGGCATGATCCTGTGCGGGTGTTTTATCTTCGGCCTGGGGCTTTTTGACGATATCGTGCACATCAAGCCTTATTCCAAACTGCTGGGCCAGATATTGATCGCGTCCCTATTGGTTACTTTCGGGGTATACATAAAGGTGATACCTTACGCGATAGTGAGCGTGCCCGTGACGATTTTTTGGATGCTGGCGATCATAAACTCTTTCAATCTGCTTGATAACATGGACGGGCTTTCCGGCGGGATAGCGGCCATCGTGTCCTTGGTTCTTTTCACGTTCACTTTTCTGAATAATAATATCGTAGTGGCGCTCCCCTCCCTGATAATGGCCGGGGCCCTTCTCGGTTTTCTAAGGTACAATTATAATCCGGCCCAGATCTTTATGGGAGATTGCGGGAGCATGTTCGTTGGGTTTATCCTTGGGGCGATCGCCCTGCAGGGGAGCTGGAAGGAACCAGCGCATTTATTGATGATGTTGGCTGTCCCGATATTGGTTTTGGCGGTTCCCATATTTGACACCATATTTGTCAGTGTCATGAGAGGGATCAATTCCAGGCGTATTTTTCAGGGCGGCAAGGATCACCTGTCGCACAGGATGGTGGTCTTGGGTCTATCCGAGAAAAAGGCGGTATACGTCCTGTATTTCATCAGCGTGATATTCGGCGTGATCAGCATAGTGTCTATTTTCGTGAACTTTCTCATAACGACGGTGCTCATATTGCTGGCCGTGATAATCCTGGTATATTTCGCGGTGTTCCTTGGAAAGGTGAAGGTCTACGAGGTCAAAGAGGCCGGCGCGCCGCCGAAACGAAACGGTAACGGCAATGTGGTCTTGAATAGTATTATTTTGCATAAGAGGAGGATCCTTGAAGTGGGGGTCGATTTTATATTGATATGCGCCTCATATATATCGGCTAATCTTCTGCGTTTCGAGGGGGTGCTTTCCGCGGAAAATCAGGACCTCATTTTCCGTTCCATGCCTATTATATTGATCATAAAGTATGTTGTCTTTTTCAAATTTGGTCTATATAGGGGCATTTGGAGATATGTCGGGGTCTCTGACCTGATCGATATATTCAAGGCCGTTTCTTCCGCGTCATTGGCCTCGATGGCGGCCATTCTTTTGATCTGGCGTTTTCAGGACTTCTCAAGGGCTGTTTTTGTGATAGACTGGCTCTTATTGTTCGTGTTCATTTCAGGCGCGAGGGTCCTGGAAAGGGTGTACAAGGAGATATTCGATCGCGCTCATCTGCGCGGAAAAAGGGTCCTTATATACGGCGCGGGCGACGCCGGGGAATATATACTGAGGGAATTGAAAAACAACAAGATGCTTAATTATGAACCCGTGGGATTTCTGGATGATGATGAGGAAAAGACAGGCAGGCGCATACATGGGATAGCCGTGCTTGGATCCAGGAAGGACATGGAGAGAATAATGAAACGCAGGGAAGTCGACGAGCTGATCATTGCCATCCCGGCGCTGCCGAAGGATGTGTTTGAGGAAGTGGTGAAATACTGCAACAGCGTGGACGTCAGCTGTAAAAGAATGTTTGATATCCTCCCAAAATAAATGAAGATCGGAATAGACATACGCTCTACCCTTAAAAGCAGCACGGGCATAGGCAGATATACCATCAATCTCATAAAGGCCCTTGCGGCCGCGGATACCAAAAATTCATACCGTCTTTACAGCAGGAAAAGGATTTTTGATTTTAAGAGGCGCCTGCCTCCTCTTCCCGGGAAGAATTTTTCACACAGGGTCGATTATTTTAAAAGAGGGATTAACGCCGTCCTGCCGGACATGGAGGCCTTTCATACGTCTTCGTTTGACTTGGAAAGGCCGAAAAAGGCGCGGTATGTCGTTACTATCCATGACGTAATCGTAAAGGCTTACCCCTTTGTCCATGAACCCCGGACCATAAGCCGGATCGAAGGCCAGCTTAAAAAGATTTTAGATGACGCTGATTCGCTGATAGCGGATTCTCATAACACGAAATCCGATCTCATGAAATTTTACAATGTGGATGATTCCAGGATCCGGGTCATATATCCGGGCGTCTCTGTTCGGGCCGGCGAGCGGGCGGGCGGGGTTTTCGCCGGGCGGCGGGACGGCGGATATATCCTTTTTGTGGGGACCCTGGAACCGAGAAAAAACGCGCAGGGCCTTATAAAGGCGTTTAACCGGCTCAAGAAAAATTTTGGGATAAGCCATAAATTGTATATCTGCGGGATGAAAGGCTGGATGTACGAGGATATTTTCAGGGAATACGAAAACTCTGAATTCAAAAAAGATATAATATTCAAGGGGTATGTGCCTGACGCGGAGCTGGCCGGACTTTACGGAAATGCGTCCGTGTTCGCGTATCCGTCTTTTTATGAAGGATTCGGGTTTCCGATAGTGGAGGCCTTCGGCCATGGCGCGCCGGTAGTCACATCCAGCACGTCTTCCTGCGGGGAGATAGCGGGTGACGGCGCTTTATTGGTAAATCCGGATAATCACGAGGAGATAGGCGACGCCATCCTGAGGATTATAAGGGATGAGGATCTCAGGCGGGGCCTTGTGAAGAGGGGGATGGAAAGGGCCAGGGTTTTTACGTGGGAAAATACGGCCAGGGAATTTCTGTCTGTCTTATCTGCGCAGGGAAGGGTTTAATTCGG
>Ga0265297_10006714_pt1 | contig 16466 bp, 17 predicted proteins | sample Munlanlwell13791_FD_192502 | JGI IMG/M metagenome (GOLD analysis project Ga0265297, IMG submission 192502) | Leachate microbial communities from a municipal landfill in Southern Ontario, Canada - Leachate well 137-91 | ecosystem: Engineered > Solid waste > Landfill > Unclassified | place... | reverse complement strand
GGTAGTGATAACCACCGAGAACGGCGCCGCGGCGGTCATCCAGAACGGCAAGTTCCGGCCGATCCTCAACAAGTCGGTGCTGGAGACGCGCTTCAACAGCGTGGCGCCAGTGGAGCTTGGGCCGTATGAGTTCGGTCTGGTCGAGCAGTCGAGCCCGGGTACGCCGATCAAGTTCACCGACTTGGCGCTCGTCAAAACCGAGGACGGCACGGTCTATCTGCTCATCGGCGACGACCGGCGGCCGATCGCGTCGGATGACGTATTCCGCGAGATCGGATTCAATCCGGAAGAAGTCGAGGACGTGACGCTCGCGGACATCTCGGATTATCTGCCGGGTGCGCCGATCACTTTGGACGAGAAGTATCCGCTCGGCCAACTGATCCAGGATAGCGCGACCGGCGGGGTCTATTTCGTGAGGTCCGGGATCAAATACCCGATCTGGGACCGCGTGGTCATGGACATCAATTTCAGCGGAATGCAGATAATCCCGATGGCGCCGGAGGGACTCGCGGAAATCCCGACCGGCGATCCGGTGACGTTCGACGACGGCCTGCTGGTGAAAGCTCCGGACGACCCGACCGTGTATGTGATATCCGGCGGAGCTAAGCGCTCGATACCGAGTGAGGAGGTGTTCCTGGGATACGGCTACAAGTGGACCTCCATCGTGACGGTGACCCAGAAGGTGTTGGACCTGATACCAAGCGGCGAACAACTGTTGCTGTTCGAAGAAGAGGTAGTGGCGACCGCGGTCGAAACGGAATGAACGTCCGAAACGCGAATATGACACAAGCCCCGCCTTACCGGGCGGGGCTTTAGTTTCATGTTTGACGGCGAAGCGCCGGGCGCGCAATATCAAACGCGGATCGCACAGGAAAATGAATCGGAGGAGCAAATGGCGGACGACCCCATGGCCCTGGTCAAGAAGCATCTCAAGAAGACCGGCGAGCGCGTCGAACTGCATTTCGAGAGGCTGGCCGAGACGCTGGCCAGGTGCGGCCTCGACGGAAGCGTGACATTGACTATCAAGGTGGAACTCCTCACGGACGCGGCTGTCGGCGGATCCGCTGTCGTCGACGCCATCACCGACGCCATGGATGGCGCCGATGACGACGAAAAATCCGATGCGCCCGCGCGCTCCATGATCCTGTTCAAGAACTTCCGTCACTGACGCACCAAAAAGCCGGCTGCTCGCCGGCTCTTTTTTCCCCTGGTCGGCGAATCCTACATGTGTTGCCTCAGCAGACGGACCATCTCCTCCAGGTCCGCCTCGCGGGAATCCGCCAGCCGCTTCCAAAGCTCGCGGCACTCGGAACATTCGCCGCTGTCATTCCCATACATGTCGCGCATGCGCCAAAGCGACCGATGGTCTTCGACAATCTGCGACATGAGATTATAGGCATGGTTATCCAACATAGATACGGATTACCGTTAATGACGCTGACAGTATATCAGGATTCAAGGATATAAAAAGCCGAAAACAAAGTCCGACCGAAGGCCGGACCCTGTCATTCGTCTTTTTACCCTTAGCGCGCTGCCGCGAGTTCCCCTTCGTTCGGGAACATCGGCTCATCCCACAGCCTGTCTCCCCAGCGGAGCGCCGATGCCGCATAACCGTTCCCGGCGTAACAGCTGTTATGACACTGCACCGCGTAATAGAGATGGGAAGGATACCCGTTGGATTCGAGATAGTTCAGCGACCACTCGGCCGAACAGCGAAGGTCTTCCGCGCAAGACACCGGAATGTTGTGCAGGCGATAATGGATCTGGAAATATCCCCGGGCGCGGCCGCCGTCACCGATGGCCGTAGCCGTATTGAGGGACTCTTTCCACATCATGCCCAGAAGCGTCCTGGCGCAGTCCTCGCCGTATCCGCGCGTCTCGCAGACGTCCAGAAGGACGCCCTGCGCGGTCAGGAAAGTGGTGGTGGTATCCAGCGCCTCCGCATCGGCATCATCAGTCACCAGCTCGTTGGCCGGTGAATAGACGACCGTGCCCGGAACAGTGGCCGCGTATCCGATGCCGACCGCCTTATCAGTCATCGATCCGATGATGACCAAGGCGGCAATCAGCACGGCTTTTGTCCATTTGGGGCTCAAATTCATAGTTGTAGACTTAAGACTCAAGTCTCAAGACTCAAGTCATCAATGAAAGAGGAAACTTGCGTCTTGGGTCTTGTGTCTTTGGTCTTTTCAAAACGACTGACCTTCTGTCAGTCGACCTGCTAAAATATCACATTTTGATGTTTTTGTCAAGGGTTCGGACCGAAAGGTTGTTCATTTTTTGGCTAAAATAAGCGAATATAGACTTTCTGCTTTCAGCTTTCTCTTCTGTGCCCCTGCACCAGTCGGTCGCTACGCGACCTCCGGTACAGGGCAAGCCCCCTCCCGCCCCCATTGACCCCCTCGTCCCGCAATGCTATATTGACCCCTATCCATATGGGTACTCGACTGAATAAATACCTCGCCCAGCGCGGTTACTGCTCAAGGCGGGAGGCTGACAGGCTTATCGAAGCCGGTAAGGTGCGCATCAACGGACGCGTGGCCAAATTAGGCGACTCTGCCGAGAATGACGACGAGGTGATCGTCGCCGACCGCGAGTATCACGAGCGCCCAGACCTGCTTTACGTCATGCTCAACAAGCCGGTCGGCCTGATCACGACGACCGATAGGAGCAAGAACGATAACGTCATCGACTTCGTCGGCATCCGGGAACGCCTGTTTCCGGTGGGGCGCCTGGACGTGGAATCGTCCGGCCTGCTGCTCCTGACCAATGATGGGGAGCTGGCGGAACAACTGATGCATCCGCGCTACGAACATGAAAAAGAGTATGAAGCGAAGGTCGACAGGGATGTCACGGAAATGGTGCTCGACAGGCTGCGCAAGGGGGTCATGTTAGACGGCAAACGGACGCTGCCAGCGCGCATCAGGCGCATCTCCACGGACAGGTTCTCCATCTCCATCCGCGAGGGCCGCAACAGGCAGATCCGCAGAATGTGTGAAGCTGTCGGTCATCGGGTGATTTCACTGAAACGCGTACGCGTACACACGCTCAAGCTCGGACACCTGCCGATCGGATCGTGGAGGCCGTTGACGAAGGGAGAGGTGGACGAGCTTAAAAGCTAAAAAGCCAAGGGGCCAAGGAGCAAATCGGATAAACGAAAATCCCGGTAGTGCCGGGATTTTCAGTGCTCCGTAGCTTTTTTGCTCCGCAGCTCTTTGGCTCCTTTGCTCCCAAGCTTTGGTTTATCCACATTTCGACGCTAAAAATGCCACGCAGTTTTCATGAAAACTGCGTGGCATTATTTAGCTAGAAATGTGGATAAACCTTACTGCGCCGCCCCATGTCTTCCCGTTCCCAACGCCGTGATATACGCGCTGTATCCCATGCAAGCATCCGCATCCGGCGGCGTCCCGAACTCGCGCTCGAACCGCTCCGAAAAATCTTCCCCCGCCACCGCGCAGACGATGCTGTTCTCGTCCCCACTCTCTCCGTCCAGACCTGCGGCGATAAGCGGAATACCGTACCCTCCGAGGACCGACTTGGCAGCCTCGGCCGCCTCGCCGCACAGCCCCACCACGATCGAGCCCACGCCCTGGTCCACCAGTTGCTGGGTCTGCGTGGCCGTGTAACCGGCATCGCACCTCGAATCGGCGATATTGAGGTCAGGCCCACCGGGCAGTCGCTCGCGCCGCGCCATCAGCAATCCGCGCTTCATGCTCGCCCCCCGTTCGGCGTCACCGCCGCCTATGGGCAGAAGCGCTCCGATCGCCGGGACCTCGCCTGATTCTGCCGCCGAAACGCTGCCGACGCCAGCCGAAGGCGCCATCGAAAAATCCACCAGACCGACGGCGACCAGGCCCACGATGGCTAAAGCGAATTTCGAAGTCGTGTCCATACACTTTTATATATACCGGCGCGGATAGTATCATACCACAAGACGCCGGAGTAAAAGGATACAAGAATAATCCGATTAAATCAAGTCCGGGCGGTCGGGAGCGAAAAATACGCGGATAATCATATTGATATCCCCTTTTTCGTAGCTCCCGTGCTCCCAAACCCCATAGCCATTGACTCCTATGACCGCCCCTGATAATCTCACCGGCCGGAACGGACCTTCACAATCCACAAACAAACGGAAGGAAAGAGAGATGAAAGAGAAGAAAGTCACCGGAGCCGAGGAAGTCCGCTGGGACCTGTCGTGCATGTACGCGGGAATCGATGACCCGCGACTCGAGAATGACGTCGTCACACTCGAGAGGATGGCCGCCGACTTCAAGACGGAGTTCCAGGGGAACCTCGCGACCAGGCTGGCGGAGGCGCTGGAGCGCTACATCGAGATCGAACAGCTGAGCGATAACGTCTTCGTCTACCTGCAGCTGATGTTCAGCCTCGATACGCAAGACGAGGCGCTCAAGACGAAGCTACAGGAGGTCAGGGAGAGGTTGTCCTTCGCTTTCGGCGCCGGCCTCACGTTCTTCGATCTCGAGCTGGTGCGTCTGGACGACGCCGATGTCGAACGGCAGGCCGTGGATAGCGAGCTCGTCCGGAAGCACCTGCCGTGGATCGAGCACGAGCGCGTCTATCGGCCGCACCTGCTGCCGACCGAAGTCGAGGAGGCGCTCGGCAAACGCGCTCCGTTCGGCGTCAGCGCATGGTCCCAGTTCTGCGAGGAGTCCGAGGCCGCGCTCAAGTTCCCGTTCGAGGACCGGGAACTCGATATCGAGCAGATTCTCGACATCATGAACTACGACCCGGACGCAGGGCGGCGCGCGTCGGCCCTCCAGTCGATGCACGAGACGTTCGGCGGCCCGTTCCACAAGCTGGCGGCCCAGACCCTGAACCAGGCCGTGGGTAAGAAGAGGCTCGAGGACCGCGACAGGGGCTACCCTCATCCGATGGCCTCGCGGAACATGTCGAACCGGGTCACCGATGAGATGGTGCGCGACCTGCACGCCGCGGTCCGCGAGGAAGCGGCGCCGCTGATGCGCGAGTTCATGCGTCTCAAGGCGGCCCACCTCGGCCTCAAGACCCTGCGATGGAGCGACCGCAACGCCCGGATGCCCTTCGCCGACACCAGCGTCGTCAGCTGGGATGAGGCGGTGGACATCGTCGTCACGGGCTTCGACAGCTTCAGCCCGACCTTGGGAGAGCTGGTCCGCAAGTCGATCGCCGATCGTCGGATCGATGCGCCGCAAGTCTCCGGCAAGCAGGCCGGCGCGTACAACTTGTCGGTCTGCCTGCCCGGCAGAGGACCGGTATCGTTCACCTTCCTCAACTACCTCGGTACGTCGCGCGATGTCGCTACGGTCGCGCACGAGCTGGGCCATGGTGTCCATGGGCTGCTGGCCGGCGAGGCGCAGGGACCGCTCATGATGCACGCGCCGACGGCGTACGCGGAGACGGCGTCGACGTTCGGTGAGCGCGCCGTGTTCAACCACCTGATGAACCGCCTGCAGGCCGCCGGAGACTTCAAGTCGATGCTCGCGCTCCACATGGAGAAGATCGGCGACTTCATCAATACGGTGATCAGGCAGATCGGCTTCTCGGACTTCGAGCGCTACGTGCACGGCATGGTCGACGACGACGAAGCCAAGGAGGCGGCCGCCGTCCTAGGCTTCGACGTCAGCAAGCCGAGGCGGCTCTCGCCAGAGCAGATGGACGCCATCTGGCTCTACACGACGCAGCGGCTGTACGGCGGCGACGGTGAGCTGTTCACCTACGAGAACGCGGCCCGGCTGTGGACCTACGTCGTCCCGAGCCACTTCGTCCGCGGCTTCTACGTCTATGGCTACGCTTTCGGCGAACTGCTGGTGCAGAGCCTCTATGGGACGTCGGGCGCGCTCGGCGACCAGTTCGAGCATCTCTACCTGGACCTGCTCCGATCCGGCAGCACGCGGGACGTCACCCAGGCGCTCGCCCCGTTCGGACTCAAGTTCGATCGGGCATTCTGCAGCGCCGGCATCGACTCCGGGCTTCGCCGGCCGCTCGAAGAGGCGAAGCGCCTTTCGGCTCTGATGAACGTCACGATCGAGTGATCTGTGCCGCCCCCTGCTTCCGCAGGGGGCGTTTTTCATTTCGAGAGCGGAAGCGGAGGAAGCAGAAGAAGCGGAGGGGGCGCCTTCCTCCGTTTCGTCCCCTCCCTCCGCCTCGCCCCCTTCCTGCGACGGATGCATGAGCAGACCCCGGGCGGGATGCAGTGCGCTCGGCTGAAGCTGTTCGCGACGCGAGGCGTACTAATGGGTACGTCGAGCTAGCGAACAGCGAAGCCGAACACAATGCGCCCGATCCGGGGTTTGCATCGTTAAACCGCCCCTTTCGGGGCGGTCTGTCTAGGGGCCTCGCGCCCGCAGGCGCGGAGCCGATCGATTTATCGGTCCTTTTCGTCCGACTCGTCGTCGTCATCCTCGTCCGAGTCCTCATCCCCTTCCTCGGACTCGTCCTCCCCCAGCAGGTCCTCATCCAGCTTCTCCTCGTCCACCTCTTCGTGCATGGGGTCGCCGCAATCGTCACACATAGCGATTCGCTGTGCGTTATGGATTAATTACCCGGAGATTATATCAACGTTTATCGTTTGTGCAAGAGGGTTTGAAAGTCGCCCTTCCGTCCCGACCCGCCCCAATTACAGGTACAGCAACTTCACGTATTTGCGGACCATCCTGGTCGCGCTGAACTGGTTCATGCCCATGTCGCGCGCGTTCCGCATCATCCGTTCCCAGGCCTCAGGCACGCCAGCTCTGTTCCGGGAGTAATACACGGGAACGATCTCCAGCTCCAGTTTATCGAGCGCGTCCGTCGTCACTTTGACGCTGTCGATTTCCCAGCCGACGCCGAGAAGCTGCGCCTCGTAGACCCATCCGTCCCGCGTCGAGAACGGCAGCACGCCGTTCGCCGCCGCCTTCATGCCGCTGGTGCCGCAGGCCTCGAATCCGACGACCGGAGTGTTAAGCCACAAATCGCATCCCGACACCATCGCCTGCGCCTCGACGATGCTGTAATCCGGCAGATAGGTCACGATGCCCGCGAGTTCGCCTTCGACCAGCGTCTTCAGTTCCTTGAGATGAGCCCTGCCATCCTCATCGCTCGCGTGCGGCACTCCGGCGTACACCAACCGCACCGTCTTGCCCTGCCGCGTCGCTATATCTTTCAGGCGCTGCACATCCTTCAAGATGGCAAGCGGCCGCTTGTACTGTACGAACCGGCGCGCCCAACCGATGAGCAACTCATCCTCGCCCCACTGCATGCTTGTCTTCTCCTCAAGCATCTTCAGCAACTCGCGTTTCCGTTCCTGATGATGCCGCCAAAAAGCTCCCGGCTCCCCGATGTCGCCGCGCACCTTGTCCCATGTCGGCAGGTGGACGCCGTTCGTGACCGCCACCATCGGATGGTCGGTCCAGATCTCTCTGGCCTTTTCCGCATGCAACTTGCTGACCGCGTTGACGACGCCGGCCATCCGAAGCGCTAGCATCGTCATCGAGAAAGCGCTCGATTCCTGGACGAGCCCCAGCTTGACCACCTCCTGAACCGGCACTTGCAGTTCGTGGGCGAACCTCGCCAGCAGCATACTCACTAGGTCATTGCTGTAAACCTCGTTGCCGGCGGCGACCAGGGTGTGGTTGGTCATGACCACGCGCCGACGGACAAACTGTTTGGCCTCGTCGAAGCTGATTTCCCGCTCCTTCATCTGATGCTTTATGAGCTCAAGCGCCAAGATCGCCGAATGCCCTTCGTTCATGTGATAAATGGACGGATGCACGCCCATGGCTTCGATGAGCCTCTGCCCGCCGATGCCGAGCACGATGTACTGCATGAACCGCGTCTCCTTGTCCCGGACGTACAGCCAATCGGTGATGCGCCTATCGGTCGACAAGTTCGGGTCGATGTCAGTGTCAAGAAGATAAACGACGACATTCTCGTCGCGCCATTTCCAGGCCTGTACGAGAACTTCATGATCCTTCAGCGGCACTTTAATGAGGATGCGGTCGCCGTGTTCATCGTTCACCGGCTCCAGTCCGACGGACAGCGGCTCGACACGCGTGCACTCGTCCTGTTGCCGATTCATGTGCGCCTCATCGCCGCAGCTATAGCCGTAGTGATAATATAAGCCGATAGCGACCATGGGGATGCCGCGATCTCCGGCTTCACGGATGACGTCGCCGGCCAAAACACCCAGCCCGCCGGCATAGGTCGGCAACGGATCACCGAGGGCGTATTCTGCGCAGAAATAAGCGATGGGACGCTGCATCAGACGCGAATACTGCGCGGAGCCGCGAAAATCCTCGAACCATTGCAGCTGTTCCTTTAGAACCGGCATAAAAATGGAGTGGGTAACTTCCTTTGTTGCGGGGTAAAGTTTATCATATTGTAAGCTTAGGAGCTAAGGAGCGCAGGAGCTAAGAAGCATGCGATTTCTTAGCCCCTGAGCTTCTAAGCTTCTCAGCTTCTGAGCTTTAAAGTAGCCATAATTACCTGGAATGACCAGCGATAAGATGAAAATCCTCGTCTTCGGCAATCCGGACCATGAACCCGACGCTTTGCCTTTGAAGATATTGCCGGAGGTGCGGAAGCGCCTGCCCGATATCGAGTTCGTGGTGGCCGACCCGAACGAGGAATGGGACGTCGGCGGCGACCTCACGATCATCGACACCGCCATCAACCTGACCGAACCCCGGGTATTCGATTCCTTGGACGCCTTTGAAGCCGCGCCGCGCGTTTCGATGCACGATTTTGATGCCCTGGCGAACTTACGGTTGATGCTGAAGCTGGGTATCATCTCATCAGTGCGCGTCATCGCCCTACCGCCACAAATTTCACCAGATGATGCCATCCGCTTCATGACTGAAAAACTATCTGATGTTTGAACCTGGGGATTCCATCCCCAGGCCCGGCCCCATTTCTTTGTCTTGGCAAAGAAATGGGGGAAAGAAACCGCTTGCCCTCCCTCCGCGTGCCGGGGTACCTGGGGCGGCGCTCGCCTCGCTGCTCCGACGCGGCCTACGGCCTTGCGTTCGCGGCGTCCTGCGGACCGGCTCGCTTACGCCCCGGTACCTCCGGCACTGCGCCCGGCGGATGCCGGGTGCTCGGACGGGCGGCATCGATAGAAATGATAAGACCGCGCTCCGGCGCGGTCTTATCACTATCTTTCCGCTTTTTCCGCTTTCCCACTCAAATCACATTCCACTTTACCTTCAGGAAATGTGTTGCGCAGCTCATGCACGGATCGTAAGCGCGGATCAGTTTCTCTATCTCCATCTCTATCTTCTCCTGTTCGACGTCGGGCAACAATCCGTTGACCAGCTCCACGATATCGCGCTCGATATTGATCTGATTCTGGCCGGTCGGGACGATGACCTCGCCTTTGACGACGTTGCCGTCCGCGCCGGTCTCGATGCGGTGATAAAGCGTGCCGCGCGGCGCTTCGACAACGCCGATGCCGACGCCGGCCTTCTTCTCCGCCTTGATCGGCGCCTCGGCCTTGAACTCATGCGCCTGCAGCAGTTCGATCGAATGGTCGAGCGCGTGCAGTATCTCTATCGCCTGCGCCAGATTATTGTGGAAGATATCGGTCGACGGGAAGACGTCCAGCGTGCTGCCGAGCGTCTCCTTAGTCCTGTCGTGCAACGCGTCCTTGGCGAGATTCAAGCGCGCCAACGCGCCGACCATGAACGGCTCGCCCTCGTGCGTGTACGCCGATGCGGTCGAATACGGCAGGATCTTATGCTCCAGCAGATCGCGGAACTTCTTCTCGTCCCAACGATCGCCGTCGCTGCAAACCACGTCTCCGTCCATGTACCAGAAGTTGCCCGTAGGCACCAGCGCCAAGTAGTTCATGTTGCGGTCGAGGTGGAACGGCGCCTTCCTGAACGTCTCGATACATCGGAGCACTGCCGGTCGGATAGCCTCCAATTTCTTCACTGCCTCTTCCGTCTGTTCTTTCGTCGGCACCTTGGTCATCCCGCCGACGACGTGGGACAACGCGTGCACCGAACGCCCGGCGACGATCTCGGCGAGATAATTGCCCGCGGCCTTGATCGCGAAACAGTCATGCAGATGCTGATGCTGTTCCTCGTCGTTCTCGTCGAAGGACAGAAAATTGTCCACGCCATAGATGTCCGGCATGGCGAACAGATATAGGTGCAGGGCGTGATCGCGGATATTCAGGGCGTACATCGTCAGATGCCGCAATAGCATCGTCTGCCCGCTCGGACTTATCCCCGCCGCCGCCTCGCAAGCCTCGATCGCCGCCATTTGGTGCGCGTTCGAACATGTCCCGCAGATACGCGACAGCAGCTGGGGAATGGCCGCGAGCGGCTTGCCCTCAATAGCGCGCGTATAGAAACGCTTGGCCTCGGCTATCTCATAGTGCGCATATTCCGCCTTGCCGTCCCTGATGCGCAGCTCTAGCTTGGCGTGCCCTTCGACTTTCGAGATGGAATCCAATGTGATGTCTGCATTGTGCATATCCCCGAAATTACCCCTTTTCCCCGCTTCCCCGCTCCTCCATGATTTTCCCCACTGCCATATTCACCGTTTCCAGGAACTTCGCCGGCGCCATCGGACAACCTGGAATCTCCGCATCCACCTTCACGACCTCCGACACCTTCAGCACCTTGTCGAGATGCCCGAAGCGCTCGATGAACATGTCGAGTTTCTCCTTCTTATCGTCCGAAAACGTGTTCCGCTGCGCCGAAGGCATACCCGTGACCGCGCACGAACCGACCGCGACGAGTAGCTTGCAGTTCTCGCGGATTTCCCTGACCGCCTTGGCCTGTTCCTCCTTGGCGATGGCACCTTCGACGAAAGCGATATCCATCGGCCCCATCTCGTTCTTGCGCTGCAGGACGCGCGCGTGCACGAAATGGAACATCTCGCGCCACTCCTCCCAGTGGTCGTTCATGATTTCCGTCATGACGATAGTGTTGTCCTCGCAGCACGAGAAGCTGAACCAACCGATGCGAATCTTCTCATTCTCACCTTCTCCCCTTCTCCCCTTCTCCCCTTTCGTTTTTTTCGCCATATTCATTCTCCCGTCAATGCCGCCAGATCCGCAGTCGGATCGGCGAGCTTGTCCCTGAATCCGGAAATGTTCATCTTGGAATCGATGAGCCTCTTGAGCGGCGCCATGTCGCCGGGACGATCGACCATGAACGCGCCGACGAGGCGGTTGCCGCGCAGCACGATGCCCGCGTACTTGCCGCTATCTCCATCACCACGGCCGATAAGTTCCCTGCCCTCGCCGCGCCAGACGTTGCCGACGAATCCGATGTTGAGACCGAAACCGTGCGCCGTGTAGGACGACAACTGCCTATAGGTCTCTCCCCTGCCCATCATGTTCATCGCCGCGGTCTTGCCTTGCATCTGGGCGTTGATCCACGTACCGCACATCAGGCACTCCTCCATGATGACGTCCTGGAACTCGGCGACGTCGCCCGCGGTCCAGACATCAGGCAGGTTGGTCTGGAGCTTCTCGTCGGCGACGATGCCGCGCCTGACCTCCAGGCCGGCAGCCTTCAACCATTCGCCTCTGAAGCTGACCCCGACCGCGAGGATGACCATCTGACAATCTATCGCGGTCCCGTCCTTCAGAGTCACGCCCTCGACCCAGTCGCCGCCGCGTACTTCCGCGACCTCCGACGCGGTATGGATGACGATGCCTTCGGCCGCCATCTTCCGCTCCAGGATGCGCCCGGCCGGTTCATCCAGGACCGGTTCCCAGAAATACTTCTCGCGGATGACCGAGTCGACCTTCAATCCGGCGAGATGCAGCATGTCGCACATCTCGAAACCGATGAAACCGGAACCGATCACGACCGCCGCCTTCGCTTTCTTGACGTTGGCGATGATGGCGCGCGCGTCCTCAATCGTCTTGACGTAGTTGATTCCTTTCTTGTCGATCCCAGGGACCGCCAGCTGACGGACCGGACACCCCAAAGCGAGCAGAAGCTTCTCGTACTCCAGCTCCGAACCGTCATCCAGGGTGACTTTCTTCGCTTTGGAATCGAGTGTGACGGCGCTCTTGCCGCCCAGGAAATCGATCCCCTTCTCCGCGTAGGACTCCGCCTTGCGCATCCAGATGGTATCGAAGGGGACCTTCTCGAGGAAGAAATTCGGCTTCGACAGCATGATGCGCGAATAGAGCGGGTGCGGCTCGTCGGAGACGATCGCCACGCGCCCCGTCGGATCATCCTTGCGCAAAGTCTCGGCGGCGGTCGTCCCCGCGATGCCGCCGCCGATGATCAGATATTTATACCTCTCCATGCGTTTGACCGTTAGGCAGGGAAAATCTGGTTGCCTTCCGCGTCGTAGAGCGAAATGGCCCGGACCGGGCAGGATTCGGCCGCGGCCATAAGCAGCGCGTCATCCGCGTCGGTCGCTTCGAATTCAGAGACCTTGGTCAGATCCGAGGTCTTCGTGCCGCCCGCCCTCTTGAGCACAGCCTTCTGTTCATCGTCGAGTTCGAATACTCCAGGCGCGGTCGCGACGCACGGACCGGCGCCGATGCAGGTGTCGCGGTCGACTTTGACGCTGGCGATCTTGTTGTCGGACATATCGTTAGTTATTGATAAAGCTTAGGAACTTAGGAGCTAAGAAGCTTAGGAGCTTAGGAGCTTAGGAGCAGTTGATGGCTCCTCAGCTCCTTGGCTTATTATCATTTCTTGGCCATCAGCTTTTCCACCCGCTTGTTCTGGATCTCGATCGCCGCGTCCGGGCAAATCTGCTCGCACATCTCGCAACCGATGCACTTTTCGATATCTATTTTGATGGCGTGCTCGCCGAGCATCCCCATGTTCTTCTCGTCCCAGGAGATACACTTGACCGGACACTTCACGATGCATTCGCCGCAGCTCTTACAGAGTTCGAGGAAACGCGTCGCCTTGATGTTCTCGTTCTCCTGCACGTCGGGCCGGAAATCCGAGAGGTTTTTACCCTTGGCACTGCCCATAGGTCATTGGCGATACCATATTAGATCCGATTATCCACCGAGGGGTTCGGACTTGCCATATTATATCATCTGACCGACAAAAAAGCCTGGAACGGTCCAGGCTGAAGGTCCTATCCGAAGTTTTTTCGTATCGCAGCGATCGTCTTTCGGACTCGCCAACCGCGGAGAATGGCGATTGAACCGAGAAAGACCGAATCGGCGCCAGCATCGAACAGGGTACGGGCATCGTCGAAATCAAGGATACCGCCGCCTGCGTTGATGGGCTTGGTGATACCGAGGCAACGCGCTTTCTTCACCCAATCGGTAACGAACGGCAAGAGCGGCGCTCCGGACATCGAACCTCCGCCGTAGAGCTTGAGCGGCGACTCGTCGCTGCCGAAGATTTCGCGCCAACTGATACGGTCGTACATCGAACCCCAGTGCAGGGCGTTCGAGACGCAGATGGCGTGACAATGCTCGCTTCCGGCGACGGGAGGCATGGCTTCAGGAGGCGTCTCGACGCTGAACTTGGGCATGAGCGGCACGTCCGGCAAGAAATGCGCCGCGACCGACAACAGCTCGGTCATCTCGTCAACGAAAGGCCCGGCATCGAAGCCGATAGTCGCGTCAGGCAGGCTGATCTGCAGCCCGAACCTGCTCCTGAACTTCCGACGATGCGCGCGAATGGCTCGCATCATAGCCACGAACTCCTGCAGGCGCCACTCCCGCTTCTCGAGGATGGGTATGATCGAGATGAAGAACGGCCTCTCAAACTCCTGCCAGCGGTTGGCCGCCAGTAGCTTGTCGATGCCAGGATTGCCCAAGCCCACGGCATTCAGGACGATACCCTGGCGGAACCTGACGATGACGCAATCCGGACGCGACTCAAGCGGCGTCACGCCATCGGGATGATAGAGCAGGAATCCGGTCTTCTTGGCGAGGGTCGCCGTCTTGGCCACGAACGCACTGCCGGTGAAATCGAGGCCCACGCGCCGGAAACGCCGATGAAACGGATATCCGTCCCCGAAGAATCCTCGCGCGCCCGATGCATCCAGCACAGGACCGAAGTCGATATCGAGAAGTTTCATTGATCAATGACCTTTCTGAAAGGGCTGGGGGCATGTTAACAGGAGAGTGACAGAAGTGAAAGAAGGTTCGAATCAATCCTCTTATTTCACTTCTTTCACTTTCTCCGCGATTAAAAAAGACCGCACGCAGCGGTCACAAGAGAACGTATTTAGACGCTCGGAAAGTCCGGCCACTCGTCGATCGAGGTCGTGGACTTCACGAGATGCATGCCGGCCTCCTCACAAAGCTTGAGCTCGGCGGCGGCCTGATCGGTGAAGTCGGCGCCCGGCACGACGACCGGCGACATGCAGTCGGTCAGGATGTAGAAGTTGTCCGGTCGGCCGCGGCACGACACGAAGTCGAAGTATTTCCTTACATCCGCGAGCGACGCGGCGACGCAATGACTCGACGCCTCGCCGGCCACAATGACCGCGTCATATCCAGCGACCGACGTCAGCAGGTCGTCCTCGCCGTGAACCAGCCGCATGCCGTCGAAGGTCGTCGTGACCTCCGTCCGGAAGACCGAGTAGTTCTCGGTCAGCGGGTGCATCCCCTTCTGCACAATGCGCGGCGGCGAACGACGCAGGAAGCCGTGGTAGAGCATCGCCTCGTGGACGATGGGCATGATGCCTTGTCCGCTGCTCCCCTGCAGGCAGTGATGCGGCCAGAGGTAGAGCGGCGGCTTGCCGTTCTCCTCGAGCCGACGGACGTAGTATTCCATCTGCCTGAAAAGCCACGTGTAGTCCGACTGCGAGATGTACTGGAGAACGTTCGGATCCGGCACCACGGACGCGATGATGCTGCCGTCGAGCGCGCGATTGACGAGCAAGTTCCCGTCCATCCCGATGAGCGTGTGTGCCGAGGGCGCGCCAGCCGCGCCCAGAAGCAGCCAGAACTCCGGGAAGAAGCACTGGAACAGGGTGTGCGCGTCCGTGGTCGCGATGATGTCCGTCACGCGCCTGGCGTTACGATAGATGAACTCGGCGATGCGGCAGCTGTCCCGAAGCGCGCCCACGCAACCGCGTCCAGCCACGAACAGCGACCCGCGCGGATGGCAGAAATCGAGCTGCATGTCGATGAGCAGAAGGAGCACGCGCCTCCTGTCGCTCGCGCTCAATCCGACGCTTGCCGCTGCTGCGGCTGCCCGCGCGAGCGCCGCCGGATTGGTACGGTAGTCCCAACGCATTACCGTCTCTGGTTGATAGAACTTGGGCAGATCCAGGATATCGGACATTCTTGACTCCTTTAGCAGGGACAAGCCCTGCCGCTACGGATTGAAGGTGCGTCCGCGAAATCAGCCGCGGCGGCTCAATCTAACAAGCGCGGAATGGAGATGTCAATGGTTCATCGAGCTGAAAGCAGAAAGCTCAAAGTCCCGCCGATGGCGGGACCCCGCCCTCTTTGATGAAATACAGCGGCGGGGCAAAAAGCATCTTTGGGATGCTTTCGGCTTTCGAGCTGTCGGACTTCAATTCATCCTCCAAATCAGATAAGTCAGGAATGTCGCGAAGGCTACCCAGCCGACGTAGGGCGCGAGAAGCAGCACCGCGACGCGGGAGCGTTTCCAGACGAGCGCCATGATGACGATGACCGAGACGCCAAGCAATCCGGACTCAATCGTCGCGAATGCGAGCCAATGCCGGACGAAGAAAATATAGCTCCAGGCGATGTTGAGAATTCCGTTTATCGCGTAGGTAGCCATCGCATAGCGCGTCCTGCGGTCCGGCGCGTTCTTGTTCCAGACGATGAGCGCCGACGTTGCGGTCAGCACAAAAATGGTCGTCCAGACCGCGCCGATGACGGCTCCCGGCGGAGTCCAGTCCGGTTTGGCGATCGACACGTACCAGCCGGCATCGATTCCCGTGCCGGTGAACGAGCTCCCGATGACCGACACGGCGACGACCGCGAGCGGAATGATGACGTAGTTGGATTTCATATTGCGAACGAAGACAAAAAGTGGAAAAGACGAAAAGTCTAATTATTGCTTTAAAGTTTATCATCTTTTCGTCTTCTAGTCTTTTCGACTTTTCGTCTTTTTTATCGCTTATGTCAACGCATATGGACAGAAAAAAGGGGCTCGTGCATAGTGAGGGCGCATTTGAAGCTTAAAAGCGCAAAAGCTAAAAAGCTGAAAAGTTGTAGATATGTCCGGCCCACAGGCCGGACTCCACAATATCTTTTAGACTTTTAGTCTTTTCGACTCTTCATCTCTTGGGCTTCCCCCATATGTCCGACAAAACCATAATGAACGCCGCAGGAGCCGTACTGGTGCTGGTCGCAATCGCCGCGCTATTGCTCATCCTTAAAGCGTTCGAGATTGAACCGACGCGGATGTTCTGGGAAACGCTCGTTTCGGTTGCACTCGCCATGGCTACCGTCGCGACCGTCGCAGCGACGCTGCTCCCCCGCTATCTGGCGCGCATCCGCAGGCCCAGCTTGAAGATGGCCGCGCTTTACGGTTTCCGTCTGGCTCGCATCG
>Ga0265297_10006713_pt1 | contig 16473 bp, 18 predicted proteins | sample Munlanlwell13791_FD_192502 | JGI IMG/M metagenome (GOLD analysis project Ga0265297, IMG submission 192502) | Leachate microbial communities from a municipal landfill in Southern Ontario, Canada - Leachate well 137-91 | ecosystem: Engineered > Solid waste > Landfill > Unclassified | place... | reverse complement strand
TCGCGCTCTGGTTAAAATTCAAGACGGATGCAATAACTTCTGCTCTTATTGCATTGTTCCTTTTGCAAGAGGCAGAGAAACAAGCAGAAGTTCAGACGAGATTATCTCTGAGATAAACAGTAAAATTAAAAATGGATATAAAGAAATTGTAATTACGGGCATTAATATCGGCATGTGGAAAGAAAAAGGCAAAGACATGGCGGATCTGATTGAGATGATTTTAAATAAAACAAAAGTTGAACGTCTGCGGCTTAGCTCCATTGAACCTCAGAATTTTTCCGCAAAATTTCTTTCGCTTTTTAAAAATCCGCGTTTCTGCCCTCATTTACACATTTCTCTTCAGTCAGGCTCCGATGAAATTTTAAAAAGGATGAGACGTCATTATGATACAAAATTGTTTACTTTGATGGTCGAAAATCTTCGCAAAGCTGTCCCCCACTTCGGAATTACTACCGATGTTATTGTTGGATTTCCAGGAGAAACTAATAAGCTTTTTAAAGAAACATTGGAATATGTTCAAAAAATCGGATTCAGCAAGATCCACATTTTCCCTTATTCCAAACGTAAGGGCACTTTGGCTGCGGACATGCCCGATCAGATTCCTTACGAAATAAAAAAGAAAAGATGCAAAAATCTGGCTGAAATTGAAAAAAAATTACGCATTGAATTTTATAAGAAGAATATCGGCAGGGAAGAAAATATATTAATTGAAATCCCCAATAGTAAAACCTCGATTAACGGCTTTATTTCAAATTATATTCAAACAAGAATTTCAATTAAAAATTCGGGTAAATTCATTAATACAATCCAAAAAGTGACATTAATAAAACTTCTGCCATCCGGAGAAATGGAAGCTGAATTAAAGCCCTAACTTCTTGCGAATTTCATCAGCCTGGTTCTTATCTTCTTCTGCTTTAGAAACTTTTACTTCTTCTAATTCTATATCTCTCCATTCTTCATAATGCTGTTTTGCAAGCTTTTCCAGCTGCGGAACATGACGAGATGAAAGCTGTGCAAACTTCTTTTTTTCCTCCTCGAAAATATTAATAAGTTCATCAACCTGCCATTGCTGAAGCTTAGGAACAGCATCAACTATTCTCTTTTTTTCAAGTCTTGAAAGTGAAATGGAAGATGCTAAAAGTTTCAAGAAAAGAGCATCATCAAATTTTGTATCAGGATGAGCAGGAAGTTTGATTTTAATCGGTTCTTTAAAAAGCGATCCGAGCTGAAAATTTGCAGGAGTGTCATCTACCGGTGGAGGCGGCGGCATACCCATTCCACCAGGAAACTGCGGCATTCCCGCAATATTTCCGGGCATTTGTGCGCCCTGCTGTGCAGGCGCCTGATTAATAGGCGGCTGTTGTGGCGTCTGGCCTCCGGATTGAGGTTGCTGACCTGCCGGATTTTGTGGATTTGAATTATCCATCAATTTATAAATTAAAAACCTTAAAGATTATACAGTAAAACAATTAATAGTCAAAAATCAAAATTTAACGACCACTCCGGAATAATCATATCCTGCCAGCAGTGCGCTTAATTGTGAGGAGCTAAGCTCTATTTTATTACCGTAAAACGGATCGATTATGTAAAAAACCGCGGGTTTTTCCGGGGTGCCGCGATATCCGTCTATAACAAGATTATGTTTATACATTGGCACGGATATTTCCTGCATAGTGTTATTAAATGTCCAAGATACATTATATGGCCCCGGCTCGCTTATAACTACGGCTCCGTTCCTGGCATTCACATTTGCAAAAACAATAACCGGATTTCCCAGATCAATTTGCTCTGCCAGATAAGAAAGACTTTTATTTGAGAATTTTTCCGAATCTGCGGCATAAACTTTTGCAAGCTTTTCAAGCGGACCTTCAAGAAAACCGAATCCTGTAAGCCGGCTCATATAAATCGAAACAAGGCCGTCGTAGTCTCCTACAAAAACCTGCTGAGGATCATCCCAGTAATATTTGCCGTTTTCGTTTCTTACCGGATTATTCGGATACAATCCCATCGCAGTCATCTGTTGAATAATCTGGTCCTCTGTTACTGACGTTCCGAGTGAAAGTGCGGTTGCAAGGGCGGCAATTCCGCAGGATGACTGGTATTTCTGTTTAAATACAGTAAGTCCGAGACTTACATCCGATTCAATAATTCTGTTTTCATCCGTTAAAATTCTGTATAAAACTTCCGAAACCTCGCCGCGCGTTAAAAGTTTTGCATATCCGCCTCTTAAATCCTCAGGCAGATAACCTGCAAGCATCGCAGGTGAATAATATTTAAATTTAAAAACCACATTTTCATTATTTATCGGGATATTCAATCCTTCATAAATAATCTTAAGCGCCTCGACAAGATTCACTGTGTTTGCCGGCAAGAAAGTACCGTCGGGATAACCCGAAACAATATTTTTTGATTTTGCAAAACAAACATATTTTGAAAACCAGTCCGAGGTATTTACGTCGGGGAAACACGAAGTATTTGCATACTGATTTATTAAAACGGTATCGTAATTTGATTCAACTATAGTCTTTGTTAGTTCAGCTCTGTTAATACTTGTATTTGGCTTAAAAGTCATATTAGGATAACCGGAAATTATTCCTTCATTAAACAAATACTCAATGGCAGTCTGATATTTATGGTTATTAATATCAGTTAAAGTTGTTACAGACTGAGCAAAAACAGTATTAACAACTAAAAGAAAGCAAACAAACAAATATACAATTTTTTTCATAACATGAGGTTAACTATCCAAAGAATACTTTACTTAATATTTCAAACGATTTCGAGAGAGAATCCGTTGCAAAAAAAGCCCAGCCAATTGTAATAAAATTAAACGTCGCTACTATTCCAAGCAATTTAAGTGCAATATTTTTTATTTTTAATTTTTTAAATGTTAGATGATAAAAAGCCAGTCCGAGCCCGTGATAAATACCCCAAATTAAAAAATTTAATCCCGCTCCGTGCCAGAGCCCGAAAACAGCCATAATTATAATGAGATTAAAAACTGTTCGAATCATTCCCTTTCTTGAACCGCCCAGAAAAATATAAATATAATCTTTTATCCAAGAGGAAAGCGACATATGCCATCTTGTCCAGAATTCAGAAGGATTTGATGAAATAAAGGGTTTGTTAAAGTTTTGCGGTACAGTGTATCCAAGCAATGCTGCGCATCCGATTGCAATAAGGGAATATCCCGCAAAATCGAAAAACAACCTAAAATTATACATATATAGCGATAAAACAGCAGAAGACCTGGTTATTGAAACAGTAGAGGAAAGAGGATCTGTAAGTGGTATCAACGTATCTGCAATTACAAATTTATAAAAATAACCAGCTAAAAGCATTAATAATCCGTAAAAAAATATCCGGGAATCAATTTTTTTAAAGCTCGTTATAAAGAGCTGAAACCTTTTAATCGGGCCGGAAATAAGAGTAGGGAAAAAGAAAGAAAACAAAAGAAAATCTTTAAAACTGTGAGGTTTTATTTTTCCGAAATAAATATCAGTTAAATAATGAATAAACTCAAAAGTAAAAAAGGATATTCCGAGAGGCATTATTATATTCAGCGCCGGAAGCTCCGTTTTTAAAATCCATTCCGTAATTTCAACCAGCATGTTTGTGTACTTAAAAAAGACAAGCGACGCAATAACCGCAATTAGACCTAAAACAAAAAGCATCTTTTTCTTCCGAGGATTTTTATCCAATTTGAATATGGCTTTGCCAATCAAAAAAACCGCTATATCAAGACCGAAAATAAATATTCTTACAAACTGTCCGGCTATAAAATAGAAGCAAAATCCGGAAAAAATTAAAAAATGTGATTTGTATTTTGCAGGAACCAATACCCAGTATATAAACAGGGTTGCAATCAGAAAAACAAAAAATTCAAAAGTATTAAAAAACATTAAAAATTGTTATAAATGAATACACCTGATTCACCCGCAAAAATAAGCACCAGGCAAAGAATCGCCGCCATCATAAAACCGTAGAATATATCGAGTAAAATCTTTTTCATTGCGATATTTTAGAAAATATTTTTTCAGCAAAATTTTTGCTTCCCTCTTCAGTTAAATGCATATCATCAAGGAAAAGTTCAGGAGGAATATCTTTAACAAATACAGCTGAAGTCACATTTTTAACTTCCGCATCATCAATAAATTTATTTAAATTGTACTGGAATTTTTCATCCTGGCACTTGCCCGTTATCTGTTCATTGTAAGCGGGTATAAACACCAATGCATTAAGCTGGTTTTTGTTTATAAAATCAAGCGTTTTAAGGTAAATTTTATAATTAAAATCATCAGCTTCCCATACGCCGGAAGCATAATCTATACGACAGTTAAAATTCTTCTTTTTCTCCTCAAAAGAAGGTTTTATATTTCCGCCGAAAAACACATGTTTTATTAAATCTTCTTTTGATCTTTCTCTGAATATAAGCGCAAATAAAGTGGTTTTTGAGGAAACAACCGGAATATTTTTTTCGACAAAATATGTAAAATTATTAAACCAGTTTGGATTAAAATTTAAATCGGTTTTTAAATCCTCGGATAAATAATCCTTAAAATACTGAAGTGTTTTTTTCTGACTTATTACATTTTCAATTTTATCTTCTCCCAGTCCGAACCATTTATAATTATACTGAACCAGATAAATATTTTTATTGCCCGGTTCGATTTCATTTAAATATTGAATCCATAATAAAAAATCCAGAGGTTTTGCCCCGCACACGGAGAGATTATAAACGGAATATTTATTCTGAACGGATCTTAAATTTCCGCTTACAGATTGTTTTTCTTCAATACCTATTCCGTACATAATCGAATCTCCAAGAAGAAAAATTTTATCCTTTGTGTCATTTTTAATTAAATTTTCAATTTCACTTAAATCTTTATCCGAAAAATTACAGATATTTATATCCAGAAAAAACTCCGATGCTCTGCCTGTTTGTTTAAAAGAGGGCAAATAAGCATATACGCAAATATTGATAAGAATGAAGAATAAAACGAACGAAATACCGATTCTATAAATTCTTTCTCTCGGAAATTGTAAAATTTTTTCAAACATTATTTCTAGTCGCTGTTTACGGTTGCCGGATTGCTTGTTTCAAGATATGCGGTTCCTATATGCAGTATTTCATTTGTATGAAGCGTAAATGAACCAGCAAGAGTAACGCTTGTATCCATTGAATAATAATCGTAATTAAATGCCGGATCAAAAGAAAGGACATTGTTTCCGTTTATCATAAAAAGTGTCTGGCCTTGATGTGTATATTCCGTAAGACCCGCATCCGCAATCAAATAAAGATCAAGCGCGTTATCCCATTGCATATATCCGATGTACATATTTCCAGGTTCATAACCTCCGCCGGTGGAATAAACGGCAGGCTGCACAACTGAAGCATCGAGAGAAAGAATTCTCATAATAACCTCTGCCGCCTGACCTCTTGAAAAATTATGCGAATACTGATTTTTAAGCTCATCAGGAACAAGATAATGCGCAGTAGCTGAATCATAATAAGCCATATACCACTCTCCTCCGGATGAAGACGAAGGATCAACTCCCATTCCTTCCATCATTATCTTTAATGCTTCAACGAAATTCACATTGTTAGAGGGCTTGAATGAGCCGTCCGGATATCCTTCAACTATTCCACGAGATTTTGCAAAACAAACAAATTTTGTATACCACTGAGTACCATCAACATCGGTAAAACAAGAATCGCCTTCATATGGATTGTACTCCGAAGCTGAAAACTTTGATGTAATTATAACTTTTAAAAGTTCAGCTCTGTTTAATGTCTGATCAGATTTATATGTCCCGTCTGGATATCCCTCAACAATTCCTCTGTTATATACAAATTTTACCGCGCTCTCATATGTATTTCCTTCAATATCAGGAGGAAAAACCGCAGCGGCAAAGCTCGTTAACGAATTGAACATGATAAAAGATACAAACATAAACAAACAGACTGTTTTTTTCATAACTTGAAATTAAGGTATAAAATTTATTTTATTTTGTTCGTTTTTGGCTTTTATGCGTACGAGCATAATTATCACAATGCCAACTATTACAAAAATCAGCCACCAGAATGTAATTACAATCGTTGAAAGAAACACAAAAACAAACGCAAGTAGTGCAGATAAAAGAAAAAATATCGACATAAGTGCAATGCCGATTTTCGGGAATATATCAAGGAAAACAAGAATGGGAAGTACAAAAGATGCGATACCGAGTGTGAGCAGTAGAAATGCGCTGACTTTAAAAATCCACCAGTTAAATGTATTGCCTTCTTTTAAATAATTAATCAAATTACCGTTGGTTTTATTTGTTATTATAAAAATTGATCCACTATTAATTGTTTTGTTCTTTAACTGCCCGATAACAATTAATTTTTCCTGATCGGTGACTCCTTTTGTGGTTTCGCGATACTTTACCTGTTTTCCGTCTTTTTCTTCAGTCCATTCTCTTGTGGCAAAATCTTTTAAATCAAACAATAACAACGCTTTGCTTGGAATAATGCTTACTTCCCCCAATTTAAAATTCGCCCATCCGTCATCCTCTCGTATCGGAACATATTTGCCGTCAATTTCTTCTTCGCGTATTTTTTTATAATATAAAAAGTTTTCCCGGCATGCTTCAATGGAAATTTCACATGCAGCAACAGGATATCCTGTTAATTTCAACATACCCTCCGTTCGTTTAAGGGCGTCAACTTCCAAAAGCGGAAGACCTCTTATGTAATTTGCTTCCTGACTTGATCCCTCCGAATATCCAAGCAAAATAAATCCTATTACCACAAGTATCATTCCCAGAAAAAGAGTAACAAGGCTTGTTGAGAATTTATGCTGATATTTTTCAAACGGGCTTACTTTAAAATCAATCTTAAGATTGCTTTCGGGCTGTTTTTCAAGCAGATCCGGATTTTTTTGAGCAGATTGTTTTTTTTCTTTTTCTGTCATATTTCGTATAAACGTTATTTTTATAGTCCTGCGGCTTTAGCCACAACTTTGGAAAGTTCAGCTCTTGTTATTGACCTGTTTGGCTCAAACTGATTATTGCCGACACCACTAACTATATTGAGTTCTTTGGCTTTTGCAACGTATTTTGCATACCATGCATTAAGAGGAACGTCTTCAAAAGGCGCTATCGTTATTTCCGGCACTTCAATCCCTTTAACCAGTAAAACAATTTTTACCGCTTCCGCTCTTGTAATATCGCGACCGGGGTAAAGCATTCCGTTGTCACCCTGAACATATCCGAGCTGATGAGCCTTGCTTACGACATCACAGAACCAGTCATTGGCACTCATATCCGGAAAAAAATCGGCGTGGCAGCTTGTGCCTCCGATGCCGAATCCAAGCATTATTATTTTAATTGCTTCAGCGCGGAGTATATTTCTGTTTGGTTCAAAAAGGCCGTTAGAGCCTTTAACTACATTTAATACTCTGAGTTTCTCAATATATTGTTCCGCCCAGTGTCCCGAAACATCAGTAAAACGTGCGACTTCAGGCTGTAAAACAAGTTTTTTGCTGCCGTAAACGCTAACAGTATTTCCGCATGCGCGTGTATGAAGTATTGTATAAACGCATAATCTATAATACGAAACTCCTGACGAAGGATTTTCATCAAGATATCCGAGTTTGGAATTTATTGTAGTCACGGTCTGCAGTTTTGAATTCAATAAAACAGCTGATCCCTCGTTAACATCCGAACCCGGCTCGCTCAAAACCTCTGATTTAATTAATTCATAATAATCCAGATCGCTTTCCGTTGGAGTGTCCCAAGTAAGTTTTAATTGTCCTAAATCCGTAAAATCCGCATTAAGATTCATAACAACAACATCAGTTGAATTCACAAATGCTGTTTCAACAACTGCAAAAGCGGTTGCTCCAACCGAAAGTAAAAGAATAAACAGTGCAACGGAAAATTTCTTCATTAAAATTTTTGTTAGTTTCTTCTTTTTATTATAATGATTTATCGCTGTTTTACAACTTAATTAAATTCGGGTGTGAATTTAGGATCGCTAGACTGTAGATCCTGAACAAGGCCGTCTTCAAAGCCTAGGGAAATGAAATAATCACTGACTTCCGAATATTCATCTTCCGTTAAGCACCTATTAATTTCGGGAAATTCGTTGTTTTTATAACAAGGATAATACTGGGCCATTAAAGCGATATAAGCCTTTTCACCGAAAGTATTCTTGATCCAGTCCAGGACTTTTTTGCTGTCGACAATATTTCCGGGAAGTACCAGATGTCTTATAATCAAGCCCTTTTTTATAAGACTGTTTTCATCAAGCTGCGGGAATCCGACCTGACGATGCATTTCAATTATAGCCTTTGATGCGTTTATAAAATAATCGGGCATTTTGGAATATTTAACCGCAATATTATTATCAAAATATTTAAGATCCGGAAGATAAACATCAATAAGTCCGTCCAATGATTTTATTGTTACTTCTTTTTCGTATCCGTTTGAATTCCAGATAATCGGAACTTTAATTTTATTTTTATATTTTATTAAAAAATCTCTTAACAGATCACTGTACGGCGTGGGAGAAACAAAATTAATATTATGGCACTTTTTATTTTCAATTAAATCGAGGCAGATATTTAAAAGCTCTTGATGTTCAACATGTTTTTTCAGTTTTATTTCCCAAAGCTCCCTCTGGGAAATTTTATAATTCTGACAAAATACGCATCCTCCGTTGCAACCCGTAAAAAAAATTCCGCCCGATCCGCCGAAACCGGTGGTTTGGCCTTCACTGCAGCCGCTAATCATGGGCTCCTCATAAAAATGAGGTTGAACATGAGAAATTAAAATTTTATTCGGAAGTCCGCATACGCCAAAGGTTTTTTCGCGGTCAACTTTGCAATTAAAAGGACAAATTGTGCAGGAATATTTTGCCATTCGCAAAAATTAAATCTGAATTTTTGAAAAGAAATAACCGCCGAGTGTAAGAAAAACGAATGTTATTACCGATAGAACCAAAATATCCAATCCGATTCCAAAATGAGATGTATTGATAAGCAAAGTTCTGAACGCATCAACTCCGTAAGAAAGCGGATCAAATCTTGCAATTGTTGCAATAACCGGAGGGACCCCCTCCAGCGGAAAAAGAGCTCCCGACATAAAGAAAAGAGGCATTACAAGAAAGTTCATAATCATCTGAAATCCGTGCATATCGTCGATAAAAGAAGCAACCATAGTTCCGAGAGCGGTGAACATAATTGCAACCAGAATCATCACAAGAAATGCGAACGGAACCATAGCCCATGAATAAGGCGTGAAACCTGCAAGCATTGAAACAAAAAACACTATTATTCCCTGCATTGTCGCGACAGTGGCGCCGCCGAGGGTTCTTCCTATCATAATATTTAAACGCGAAACCGGAGCAACAAGGGTTTCTTTTAAAAATCCGAACTGCCTGTCCCATATAATTTCCATTCCCATAAAAATCGCGCTGAAAATAATGCTCATTGCAATAATTCCCGGCGCCAAAAAATTCATATAACTGCCCTGCCCGGCTTGCTGGTAAACATGCCCGAATCCGTATCCAAGCGAGACCAAAAACAGCAAAGGCTGAGCAAGAGATCCTATCATTCTTGATTTGGAACGATAGTATCTTTTTAACTGCCTGAGCCATAATATGTAAATTGTTTTCATAAGTTTTTTAAATTATCTTCTGTTTCCGGTCCATCTTCTTCGCATAGTACGAATTTTATCCAGAGAACTCCCCTCTTCCTCGCGGATGTTATCTCCTGTTAATTCCAGAAATGCGTCTTCCAGAGAAGTTTTATTTGTCTGCTTTTTAAGATCATCAGAAGTTCCCGAAGCAATAATTTTTCCGTGATCAATAATGGCAATTCTCTGAGCGTTTCTCTCAGCTTCCTCCATGTAATGCGTTGTAAAAAACACAGTTATACCTTCAGATTTATTGTGCTCCTGAAGATATTTCCACATATGATTTCTGGTCTGAGGATCAAGGCCAAGCGTAGGTTCGTCAAGAAATAAAATCTTTGGCGAGTGCATTAAGCCGCGCGCTATTTCAAGCCTTCGCTTCATGCCTCCTGAATACTGTTTAACTAGAGAATCACGTCTGTCCCAGAGCTCGACAAATTTTAAAAGCTCCTCGATTTTTTTTCTTCGAAGTTTTTTCGGAAGATTATATAAAACACCATGGAACTCCATATTTTCGTAAGCCGTAAGTTCATCATCAAGGCTCGGATCCTGAAAAACTATTCCGAAAGAATGTCGAACCGCATTAGCTTCATGTACAGGATTGTGTCCATTTAAATTAATTTCCCCGCTAGTCGGCGAAAGAAGGGTTGTAAGCATTTTAATCGTTGTTGACTTGCCAGCGCCGTTCGGCCCGAGAAAGCCAAAAATCTCGCCTTTTTTCACGTCAAAAGAAATATTATCAACCGCTATAAGGTCTTTAAATTTTTTTGTGAGATTTTTTACTTCAATTATGTTAGCCATAAAGATTCAAAAGGGACCAAATTATAATGTAAATTTTTCAAAATTTCCATTCTTTATATCTTTAAATATTTTCGTCAGATTCTTTTCCAATATATTTTTAAATTTTAAATTTTTAATACTCATATTTGAACCGATAAGTTTATCCTTTTTCAACCTTGCCACAACAAGCACTGCTGTTTTTTCAGATAACTTTATAAGAAAAATCGCCCTTGCAGCACCGCCAATACTTGTAATATAAATCTTTTTCAAACATGTAAAAGGAATATTTAGAGAACTCTTTATTGATTCTCCAATACCTTCTAAAGATTTTTTTGCCGCAATTTTAATCACTTCTAATTTCAAAGTCTTTTCCAGCGGTTCCAATTCGGACTTTTTAACGGAAGCAGTAATTATAAGTTCCAAAGAAACTATTATTTAGATAACAATTTACCGATTTGATCCATTTTTTTCTGGATTTTCGGTGTTACAGCAATAGTTTCCGGCTTACCAATAACAATCCTTGAAGATTCAATAAAATTCTTTAAAGCATTCTTTACTACTAAAGTAAGAGGAACTCCAAGCTTTTCTGCTTGTTTAAATGCTTTAATTTTTAAATCTTCTTCTATACGTATTGTTAATGTAGTCATAATTATTAGATTTATATTATATTATCATTATAATGCACTAACAATGTTAGTGCAAGAATAAATCCAATAAAAACTATTACCAAAGATATTAAAGCAAAAAGTTATGAAAAAAATCTAAAATAATCATTAAAAAACGGAGAGAGATTTCACCCCCTCTCCGCCTCTTTCACTTAAACAATCTAAACCTCCTAACAAAAGGGGTATTCGATATGTAAACCTAAAGAAACAACTAGCGCTCGATCATCCGGATGACTGTCCTGATAAAAGCAGGAATGTCATTCACATGAAAATCTTCGGAAGGGTCTTCGCACATTCCGTCGGCTGTGAACTGAATGCAGTCGGAGTTGAGAGTGCAGAGCATGTCCCATGAAGCTACAACTTCCTTGTGAATCTGTGCAAGATTGAGATGAAGCGTGTCAGGACAGAACCAGAAAGTAATCGGGTCGTGCGGCATCCGATTAGCAACAATGTATTCGATGACAGAAAGCACCGCGAATCCGATCTGAACATCCAGCGTGCTGTAAGTGCCGCTGGGTGAAATCGGCACAACAAACGCTTCATGAGGATTTGACCTGAACTCCTCAGCGGTCGCAGGCAGATTAATAAGAAACGAACTTTCTGAGGCGATCATGAGGACCGCTTTTGGGCAGATCTTCCCTGCCTCCTCAATCAAAAAAGCCATCAGATTAATAATTTTGTGTGGGTTGTCGCTGTTGCACGAATCTCTGTATGCATTGAACCTCACGAGCGCCCGTTCCAGAACTTCCTGCTGGTACATTGCCTTTCCTCCTGTTTTAACCTGACTAATCAGGCGAGTTGGATTCTCTGGTTTGTAAAAGAACTTGCCGACAATTAATCACTAACTGCAAGTTTCGTCAAGAAAAATTAAAATTCAGCAATAATAAATTTATCGATTATTTTAAAACCAATGCTTTTATATAAATTTTGAGCAGCAATATTATCTTTGTTGGTAAACAGAAGTCCGAATTTAATTCCTTTTTTAAAATGATATTTGCACAGGCTGCTAACAACCCTGCTGGCATAGCCTTTTCTGCGGTATTTTTTTATTGTTACAACGCCTCCGATCTGAAAATATTTTTTAGACACACCATGTAAATTAGCCTTGGAAACAATTTTTCCGTGCTTTCTTAGAATAAATTCGTTCTTCGGAAAAACTCTCTTTCTTTCTTCATCGTTAACAAAATTTATATCTCCGTTTAATCTCGCCAGTTCATCTATATCCTTAACCAAGGCCTGCTTTTCATCGCCCTCTGAAAAATCTTTAAAATCTTTTTTGTTCAGCACAAAAACAATTTCATCACTGTGTTTTTTCGGAACAAGTTTGTATTTATTCTTTAATCGCAGAAGCATAGGCTTTGCATATTTTTCAAAGGCAGAAATACATATGATTTTAATTTTTGAATTAACACCCTCATCAATAAGTTCGTTCATTACTTTTTTATCTGATGTATTGATTACAAAATTACCAAATCTTCCGAAATAAACGGCAAGTCCTGTGATTTTTGTTCCGTCAAAATATCCCCAGTAAATATTTTCTTTAAAAGGATTTTTATAAAATTTAAAACTCCCGATTGCAAAAAGATTCTCCTTTTCATTCTTATAGCAAAAATCCAGAATCTTTTTCTTGTCTTTGAAATTTAATTTTCGAATCATAAACATTAATTTTTAACCTCTTTAAGGGAATTGCTTGCCTCCTCTGAAAGTAAAACATAATAATATGCAGAGTTAGTCTCTGGGCCTTGGATATTATCCTCAATAAAAATAACATAATCTCCCTTTTCTGCGCGGTAAGAAGTACTATTATTATGTACAGTATCAATTGTTGGAGTTGAGAGCTTCCATTTATTTTCTTCCAGCATATTCATATATTCTTTAATATCGGCATTGCTTATTTCACTTAAAGTAAGTGTGTATAGTATTTTTTCAGGCTGACCAAGTACCGGCCCCTCCCATGTATTATCAAGAAAATAATCAATTTTAACATTAGTTAACTGAGGAATTTCCACAGGTAATTTAGCAGGCCATTTATTTAAATCTTTTTCAGTTACAATTTCATCTGGTTCGGAAACAGGGGTTAATTCATTGTTAGTAGTTTGGGATTTTTGATCAACTTGTTCTGAAGTTTTTATATTTTGGTTATTACATCCGGAAAATAAAACAGCTATAAACAGTACAAAAATAAGTTTTTTAATCATGGTTTTTTAAGTTATTAATATAATGGTGGGCGGTAGAGGTCTCGAACCTCTGACCTCATCGAAGTCAACGATGCGCTCTACCAACTGAGCTAACCGCCCAAAAGCAGTCTTCAAGCAAATTGCATTAAAAGTATATTTACTTAAATGCCCGGTTATTTTAATATAGACGGGCTTTATCATCAACTAAAATAAATAAAATGGATATTCCACATATTGGCGGTTATTTAAAGGCTTTAAGACATGAAAATAAGAAAACATTAAAAGATGTTGCGGATGCTATTAACGCAAGCGCCAGTTATATTTCTCAGCTTGAAAAAGGTGTAAGAAATCCATCGGACGGTACTTTGCAGGATATTCTGATGAAAGCTTTTAATCTCCGCGATAATGATGCTGATGCAATGATTAGGAAATGGAGAATTTTTCAGTATGAAAGTCTGAATGAAAAAGGTCTTGCAGTATCTGGTGAAAATGCGCAGGAGGGTGCGGAAAAAAAGAAAGAAACTCCCGCAAAAAAAGAGATACCAATGCTTCCCTATTACAAAGAAATTCCGCCGAATTTTTCTTATGCGCTGGGTGATGAATACTGGCCGTTTTTTGTAGTTGATCCTGAAGTTGCTAAACAGCTTTTTATCTGGCAGATGAAAGATGATTCAATGGAGCCTCATATTCCGGAAAAAGCTATTTTAATATTAAACAGGGATACGAGCAATTTGCCTTACAGATCACTTGTTCTTATAAGGTCGGAAGGAAGATCAACAGTTCGATATTTTGAAAAACGCGAAGATAAATTTAAACTAATTCCCGCGAACAACCGCTACCCCGTTTATTTCGGCGATAATGTTGAAGTAATCGGAAGAGTAGAGAAGATGCTCGTGAATATTTAAATTTTTATTTTAGGAAAAGTTTAGAATTTTTTCATTTTTGCCGTGTATGATTCTTTCATGCACAATCTTTTAAAATGGCTTTACAAAGCGGTTGATATAATATTTCCGAAATTCTGCGTTGTGTGTAAAAAAGAAGGCAAATTTTTGTGCGATGATTGTTTTAGAAAAATTAAAATCAATAATTGTCCCGTTTTTATTTTTAAAGAAGCGCCTGTTTTTAATAAATTTTTTATCCCGTGTTCGTATCATAAAAATGATATTTTAAAAAAAGGCCTGCACCTTATGAAATATAAATTTTATAAGGATTTATGCGGAGATCTGGCTCCCCTGATTGTTGATATATTCGGAAAATTTCCACTTCCAGAAGGCACTATTCTAGTTCCCGTTCCTCTTCATAAAAAACGTTTAAAATATAGGGGTTTTAACCAATCCGAAGAAATTTCAAAATATATAGGTGGAAAATTAAATCTTAAGGTTATTAATCTGTTAATACGCGAAAGAGAAACAATTTCGCAGGCTACTTTAAACAGAGAACAAAGGCTTAAAAATGTTAATGAGGCATTTAAAATCAACCCGCAGATAAGTTATGACAAAAATACTCCTGTTCTGCTTATTGACGATGTTTGCACTACTATGTCCACCATAAAATCCACCGCTGAAGTCTTGCAAAAAAACGGATTTAAGACCATTATGGGGTCTGCAATCGCAAGAGCAGAACTTGATAAAAATTTATGATAATAGGAATCGACGCATCGCGTTACAACCAGGTTTCCGGTACGGGAGTAGAGGCTTACTCCGTAAAAATTATTAACGGAATTATTGAATACTTTAAGCATCACCCGGACCATACAATAAGGCTTTATTCACCAAAAAAGCTGATGCTTTATAAAACGCAGAAAATCCAGCACAGAATTATCCCGATGAAAAGATTATGGACCAAAGTGAGACTTTCTATGGAAATGCTTCTGCATAAGCCTGATGTTTTGTTTGTCCCCTCTCATGTTCTTCCACATTTCTGCCCGAAAAAGGCGGTAATTACAATCCACGACGTTGCATTTATGCATCTTAAAAACGAGTACGGCAAAAAAGAATACTGGTATCTTAAAAAATCCGCAAAATATGCTGTCAAAAAAGCTTCTTCAATAATTGTTCCCAGCGAGGCGACAAAAAAAGATCTGATGCATTTCTTTAAATGCCCTGAGGAAAAAATTCATGTAATTCCTCACGGCTGCGACTTTAAACCAAAACATTTTGACGCTGATTTTGAGGCTGCAACAATGGAAGAACTGCACCTACGCCGAAAGGATAATTTTCTTTTGTTTATCGGAAGGCTTGAATCGAAAAAAAATATCATGCGTCTTATTGAAGCATTTAAAAAATTCCAGGTAGATTTTAAAAATTACAAACTGGTTCTTGTTGGCAGAAGAGGAACCGGATTCAAACAAATTTTCAAACATGCGGTTAAAATAAATGCCTTCGATTCAATTATTATGCCGGGTTATGTTAATGAAAACGAGAAGCATATCCTATTAAAATACTGCAATGCTTTTGTTTTTCCGTCATTGTACGAAGGTTTTGGCTTCCCCGTTCTTGAGGCTTTTGCATACCAAAAACCCGTACTTGCAGCAAATACATCTTCAATCCCTGAAGTTGCCGGTGATGCCGCGCTTCTTGTTAATCCCAACGATACGGACGAAATAACTGAAGGCATGAAAAAACTTATAACGGACGCAAAATTCAAAGAAGGTTTAATTGAAAAAATGGACGGCCAGCTGCGAAAATTCAATTGGGATGTTGCCGTTCTTAAAACAATTAAAGTGCTTGTTGCATAACAACAAAACATATGTTGCCCGGGTATGTTTTTTTGTATAAGATAAGGGCATGATAAACACAAAAATTGCGGATATATTTCAGGAAATTGCGGACATTCTTGAGATTCAGAATGAGAATGTTTTTAGAATACGCTCATATCAGCGCGCAGCTCTTGTAATCCGCAATCTTGCAGCCGATCTTGAAGATATGTACAAAAAAGATCCAAAATCCATTCTGGAAATTAACGGTGTGGGTAAAGATCTAAATAACAAAATAGTTGAGATTATTAAAACAGGAAAATGCGAGATGCATGAGACATTACTGGAACATATTCCGCCCGGGCTTCTTGATATGTTAAGGCTTCGCAGCATAGGCCCGAAACGTGTGAGGCTTTTATATTTAAACCTCGGCGTGAAAGATTTAAAAGAGCTGGAAAAAGCAGCGCTGGACGGGAAA
>Ga0265297_10006712_pt1 | contig 16474 bp, 12 predicted proteins | sample Munlanlwell13791_FD_192502 | JGI IMG/M metagenome (GOLD analysis project Ga0265297, IMG submission 192502) | Leachate microbial communities from a municipal landfill in Southern Ontario, Canada - Leachate well 137-91 | ecosystem: Engineered > Solid waste > Landfill > Unclassified | place... | reverse complement strand
GGAAGCCTCTACCTCACGTCAGCCGCAGGATCTGTTGATGGGGTGAACGTTGTGAAGCTGAATAATGTCTATCCCACAATAACCATCGGTGCTGTATCGTACCCGGCGTCCCAGGGTGCGTTGAAGAACAGCGAGACTGCTGACGTCGCCATGACCTACGCCAACGCCGACACCGTGGCGTTTACATCTCCTAATAGCGATCTCAGCATCGCCAATCCCAGCACGGCGGAAGCGGCTAAGACCTGTACCAGAATCGGCGGTAGCTATAATATAGCCACCACCAACTTCAGATGTGTTGGAAATCGGGCTGCCAACAACGCCACCACGACATCAAACGGTGTGGTTAAGATCGCTAATGTGGCGTGCACACTAGCCGTTACCGAACCCGCTGCCAGACTCAGAAGTGGTGGCAACGTCGGAACCGCTGCGCAGAATCACACGATTACGATCACGGCGAGTCAGAACCTTTACTCGGCACCGACACTGGTTGCTCCGGCTGGAACTTGGCAAGGGGGTGGATTCACTGGCGCAACTACTACGTGGACTCGCTCCTTACAGATTCACGATGATGACACCAAGGGAGTGCAATCATGGGGAGCAATATCCGCGACTAATCTTGCAGGACTCACTACTACAGCAATTACAGGTGATGCACAGTACACGGTTGGTGGTTTTGTATTTAGAACAATGACCATAGCGGCGTGGACAAATCGTGAAGGCTCAATTGGCACTCAAGTGGCGGATACATCTAAACTTAGATGTACCAATCTTTCTAAGGGTGCTAGCGGATCCCTCAACTTCACCTTCCAGGCGACGACCTCAGATTTGATCAATTATTATACAATTACCCAACCTACAGGAGTTTATAATGCGACAGGTAATTTATGGTATAATTGTGATCTAGCTAACGCAGTATCAAATACGTCAGGTACGATGCAAATTGAACTTGAGGAGATCATCTAATGGGTGCTTTTGAAGATTTCGTCAATACCGAACTTCCTAAAAAGGTAGGATTCGGAACTGTCCCTGTTGGAGGCAACGCCACAGCTGGTACGATTCCAAGATTTACTGGGACAGGATTAACAATTGCCGAGTATGTTGTTTCTGTATACGGTGCCAACACCAAAACCGTAGGAGCCACAGGATCTGACTATACTACCATTCAGGCCGCTATTACAGCCATAACCGATGCGGCCTCAACAAAACGTTATGCCATATTCATACAGCCAGGAACGTATACTGAAATATTGACGCTTAAACCCTGGATAGATTTTTATAGTGCCCGAGGAGATAGAGCAACAACCATACTTAAAATTGCAACTACCGGGAGCATGATTACGGTAAATAATACCATAGCGAATGAAACTAACTCTTTTTACAATCTTACTCTTTTGGCCCAAGCAGCATCACCCCTTGATACTGCACAATCTTTGAAACTCTTTGATGTTATAGGAACAAATAACGGGGGATCTTTATATTTTTATAATTGTGTAGTCCAATGTGTTACAAAAAATTCAACAAGTAGGATAGCCACGGTTGCCGCAACTGTTACAAATTTTCATTTTTATTTCTATAACAGTTGTTATGTGACGAGAACAGATATTCCGGCAGGGCCAGCACCGGGCGATAGTGCTACAATCTATGGCTTTGACCTTTACGATTCATATATCGACGGTTATAATTCAGAATTTTTTATAATTGGCTATGATTCGACAAGAAATTACAGATTTATTGCTAATAACTTATCGGGTAGTGCAGCAGCATCAAAAAGATTTACTTTCTCATCCTGCTCGTTGTATCTGGGTAATAATAATTCTACAACAAATACCCCCACCTTCTATTTTTCTTACTCAATTAGTAGCGCGGGCAGTGGAAGTTTGACTAATTGTATATTGTCAGCCTACAAGGCTTCTGGTAATGGTGCATACGGTGTTGCTACGTGGTTTAAAACATCTTATGCAGGATCTACTGCGGTATATGATGTTATTAACTGCACAGCATCGTCAGGGTCTTCACCTGCGCTGATAAATAATACTCTTTTTGATGGCTACTCAACAAACACACTCAATATAATCGGCGGAACTATACAACGGTTAAAAATATCAGGTGTTCCGATAGTAAATGTTGCCACGCTCGTTACCACAACATATCAAGTAGTAATGGCTGATCGGTTACTATACGTTGGTGGTACAACTTCCTACACGGTTACCTTACCTCCGGTAGCTACTTCTCTTAATTTTGAGCTTGAAATTATAAAAACTAGCGCCATAGCGTATACCGTAACTATTGACGGCAATGCAGGAGAAACCATAGATGGTGTGGCTTCTATTGATTTAATTATCCCCTATTCTAAATTAAAATTGTACTGTGATGGTACGCGATGGTTGACTAAGGTATCGGATTATGATAAATTGAACATGGTTGTTCCTGCTGGAGGAAATGCCACGGCAGGGTACTTCCCACGTTTTACCGGAACAGGCGTACAGGTAGAGCAGGTTCCGTTTTTGGCTATCCAGCAATCGGTGTCAGTGGGTAAATCAGGCGCACAATACACCACTATCCAAAGTGCTATAGATTCTATTACAGATGCTACAGCAACTAAACAGTATGTGGTTAACATATATCCAGGTGATTATGACGAGGTGTTAACGTTTAAACCCTATATTCACTATAATGGAATGGGTGGCAATGCATCTTCTGGTGGTGGTTGTGTGCGCCTCACTACCCAAGCAGCAGGAGCGTGCATAACTTTTGCTAGTGGTGCCTACAGTATTGTTTTTACTAATGTGGTACTTATTCCAGGGGCAATCACATCAACAAACTCATATATCTTATTTGACACTACGAACATAAATGCTAGTTCATCTATATCTTTTTATGGTTGTAGTTTACAAATAGTAGGAAGGCAGCCAAGTAGCAAATTATTTTACACTCCTTCATCGTCACTCGTTAACATAAGGTTATATGATAGTATTGTAGGCTATTACACGGGAGTTACTACAGGAGATGCTTTGGCGTTTGATCTGGGCACTCATGGAAAAGTTGATGCAGTTGGTTGTGCTATATCACTCATATGTTCTGTTGCAGGAAACCACACTTTATTTTCAGATGCTAACACCATATCGGCATCAAGCGTAAGCGTTAGGGCTAGAAGGTGTAATTTCGCAATAACAGACACCTCGGCGTCAGCTGGGGTTGTGACGATGATTAAATCCGTTGGTACGTATGGCGTAATATCATTAGAAAATTGCTATACTACAGTAACTGCTGCTGTAGGCAATCCAGGTACCTTCATCTTATTCGACGTGCATGGTTCGTCTTTTAACAAAGTTGATTCTATTGGAAATAAACTAAACTACGTAACTGCTTGGCTTGCTACTAAAACTCTTCTTAACTATGACGTGGCAACAATAACATTTAATTCTTTCGATGATTCTTGGGCCGGGCACACTAATGTAGGTTCTGGATCCCTCACATTTAATTTTATTGGTGCGCCTGATAACAACTTGTTTCAATTACCTAATGGTGCCACCGTTAATGAGTTCTCTACTGACGGTACATTAGCAGGGAATAGTGATCTTGCCGTGCCAACCGAGCAAGCAGTCAAGACGTACGCCGACACCAAACCCACAATCAGCAGTGGAACAGCAGCACCGGTATCTACGCCGGGTAAGATCGGAGATATTTATATCGACACTAGCGCTCGTAAACTGTATTTTGCATCGGGTGCTAGTTCAAGCGCAGATTGGGTGTGCGCTAATAACAACAGTTCCAGCTCGTCTTCCAGCAGTTCCAGTTCCAGTTCCAGTTCTGTGTCATCCAGCAGCTCTAGTTGTTCATCTAGTTTTAGCAGTTCCAGTTCCAGTTCCAGTTCCCAAAGTTCTGCACTAGCAGAAGGACCTGATCGTGGGGCCTATGAGTTATAAGTTACCGTATGACAATAGTAAGTAAAAGGATATTTAACTTATGCTATCAAAGGACAAATTATGATCTATAACTCATTACGTAGTGGCGATAACCTCGGGGCGTGTTTAGAACAAATATTTAAAGAATCTGGTGGCCCTGTAGGATCTAAAGGTATGATCGATGACCATACTATACAACTTCAGGGCGGTTTGACGTGGTCTGCCTATTCCCATCCTTTAGGTTTTTCTTCTATAGATGGTATACCTACATTGTGGAATGGTTATAAGGTGTACATAACAACGCATCCGGATGAATTGGCTACGCCAGCAATATTAGAGCTTTATTTTGATATTTTTTCTGCTAGTTCGGGGGATAGCGGAGAATTAATACTATCAAACCTAATAGTTTACTCAGATTTTTTATCTTTAAACACGGCCTTTAATTTTTTAGCTTCTATAGATAATACTCTGCTGTTTAGTTCTATGAGCGCCTTAACTTCTTTTTCTAACTACAAAAGTATAAATAATAACACCCTCGTAATTACAGCAGCATTAGATACCGAACAAATATCCGCGCAGCAATGCACAAATAATTTAGTAGTGACATATTGGGCTAACCTTTACACTCTTAACTTTTCAGGCACAACGTTAAAAAATAATACGGTGTATAATTATTCTGGTGCTGGACAAGCAAGTTCAGGGGGGACAGGCACTCTATTAGGTAATCCTAATCTTGAAACACCAGCTTATTTACAGTCGGCTTCAGATTTTACATACGATAACATATCCACCATGTTAACCAGATCCGCCAAACTTACAACAAATAGCTATAATTGTGTTGGCTTGGCAGATATTGCCACGGCAACCGCAATAGACCTTAATGGAAAAAGTAGAAGTTAACTTAATGTTGTCATTAACACTAAATATAGACTACACTATACTTAAACAGCAGCTTTTAGATCATGTGGCAGCTAAAATACTAAAATATAAAACACAGGCTGATAAAACTTTTGTTGTGTTTTTAAGCGGGGTGCCTCATACGTTACAGTACGACATTGATGAGGCAGGCTGCGCTATAATTTACTATGCGGGTTCTTCCGACCCTCGTGATGCTTCTGTAGTTACCCCCACACTTAAACTTAATGTGGGGCAATTTATGTTACCTGCAACAGAATCCCTAACTTTACCAGATAAGAATTTAGGTCTTAACCCAGATGCTTGCCAAGCAGGTTTCTATGAGCTATGGGATTGTAGCATACCTAGGACGTTAGCCGAGCAATTAATGCACGAGATTAGAAAAATAGGGTTTTTTAATGCTATTAAGCAAAAATAAGTTATAAGATAGTCAAAAACTCCGAACGTCAGTTCAACATCGTGGGCTATAAGTAGGCGGGCTACGTGTATGTGTTTTGTATTTTTTACGGAATTAACAAAATATGGCATCCAGAACCAGATTTAACCTATCGGTAGAAGACCGGTACACCCGGTACGGAATGGAAGACCTGGTTCTACATTTGTACGAGTACCCGGTGGTGGTTAATGATGATTACACGGTAACCGGCACGCGGGCCACCGACTCCGTAGGTGACCCCATTGTGGGAGTTGATGAGGGGGACGGGCAATATTCGTTTTCAGATATTGAATATGGAGAATACGTAGTTATTGCCTATAAGCCAGGTCTTCGCCCACAAATCGTTAATGGCTACAGCCGGTTCGTCGTGTTGCCCAAACTTGCTGCGGATGAGCTGACGTGCAGCGCCACGGACTCCACGCTCTTAAAAAATAAAATCAATGTATTGATTCAGTATGTGCTGGATAACAATAGCGGATGGGCCGGTACGCCGCCGACCCTAATATCATAAAGGACGCGCATGGCCTTAGACCCCAGAGCTGGTAGTGGAATTGCTGGCGATAGCCTGGTCCACCACCTTAATATGACGGCAGACCCCGGCAAGGCCGACCTAGCGTCTTATTCCGGCTGTACCTTCATATTCGGGTTGTCTGAAGAGATATCCAAACAAGTGATCTATGTCCTTCAGGATTTTTTTCAGGCCACCACCATGGGCCGGACGTTTAATGACCGGCTTAAGAAGGTCAACAAAGAAGTGGTGATCATGGATGAGTTCGCACCGGATACCCAGCTGTTACCTCAGGTGGTAATAAAATCTGTTCCGGTTGACCACACACCGGTTAGTTTGGGAAACCGGTTGGGGCAGGAGACGTATGGTGCCCAGGTATTTGACGTGTATGGCGGGCTGGCCACGCTCAGCACGGCCATCGACCTGTATGAAAGCGGGAAGCCCAATGTGTGCGCGCTGGCCGACGTGGTGTTTCTGGCGTTTATGCAGTACGTGCGGGACCGGCTGGTTCCTCAGGGAATAACCATCCAGCCACAGATACGGTTCTCCGCCGCCACGAAGGTCACGGGCTTGGCCGTAGGAGGAGATGTTTATCGCCTGTCTTTGAACGTCAATATCATAGGCAACTGGAAGCAGTACATGGAAATTCAAACAGTGGACACCTCGTCATTTGAATCTACCATCACAGTGGATAACACAATCTAAAGGAGTTATAACATGCCTTATCAAAAGCCGTCAGTCCAGACCGAACGCACGGGCTTACCGGGCACGCCGCTCGGCAACACCAGCTTCTTCATCCCCCTGGCCATCGCTAAGACCTTGGGTAAAGAAACGAACATGAGCCGGACCGCCGAGGTATCAGGTGACCTTGAAAACATCTATGTTAACGGTGTGATGGTTGCCGTGGGTGACACCCTGAATTACGAACGAGTGACTTATAATAGCGGAACCAAACTCACAACGGCCCTTCAGCGCCTGCCGATTCAGAGTATCCTCACCGTGTCTACCGACCATACTAACCCATACAAACGGGAATTTGTGGAAGGCCTGGATTTCACGGTTAATAAAACCACGGGCGTGCTCAATTTTGTTAACGCCCCGGTGGTTCCTAACGTGGAGCTTGATGGGGTGGTGACTGATGCTACTGGTGGGGCCATCGCAGCCGGGACATACAACGTGGCGGTCATGGCCGTGGATGCCATAGGAAACGCTGATCTGACGCGGGTAACGAACCTGACGCTGGCTTCTACCGGAACTATTACCACTACCGGCTCTTTATCTTCCATCACCATCCGGTGGGGTAAGGTCACTAATGCTGCGGGATATGCCGTATATGTCAAAACCAGTGCCGGAACCTCCGCGCAATACGCGCTGGCCACCGGCGGTGCCATAACATCCGGAACAACCACCTCGCTCACCCTCACGGTCACGCCGGTCAACGGGTCGCTCAGCCTCCCGACTTCTAACGGAACACAGCACACGCCTAACACCGGTGATTACGTGTACATCAATTACACGTACATGGTGTACAACTACAACAGCCCTAAGCGGTATTTCGATACCGAAGTCCTCCAGCAGGATCACGGAATTGGCAGTGAGCTGGCCAACGCCGGTCGGCTCATCCTCGGCCCTGCCGGAGTGGGCGCTGCCGGTGGTTCGATGTACGCCGTGGCTCCCGAGGTGTCCAATGGAGAGATTATCGGTTATCAGGACGCCATCAGCTCCTGTGAATCCGTTCAAGAACTGCTGCTCCTGGCCACCAGCAGTTCATCCGACACGGTTAACGAGACGCTGGTTGCCCATTGCCAAGACATGTCCACGCCGACCAACGCGCGCGAGCGGTTCTGTTTCGTGTCCACGACCTCGGCTATCCAAGCGGATACCGATGTGTCTAAGATCACGGCCAAGATCCTGGCGCTCAACGGCTCTAACCGCTGCATCTTCGTCGTTACCGACGGTGGTCACCCGCACATCGATAACTGGCAGAACACCCCGGCGTTGTTGAACGTCATTGACGGCGCCACTAAAACCACTAGCTATACGCCTGATCTTCCGGTCGACGGTCAGTGGCATGCCATCGCCATGATGGGTCAAGTCGCGGCCCTGCCCGACCCGGCCACTCCTCCGACTAACAAACAGGTTTATGGCATCAGCAGCGGCGAGGCCGGAACAGTTCAGTTGTGGAACGACACGCGCAAGAACGCCATTGCCACGGTCGGAGGTACCATCCTGGAAGACCAGAACAACAACCTGATGGTCCGTCATGCGCTGACCATCAGTCAGGCCAGTGTTGAGGATTCTGAAGTGTCCATCGTGTTGGCCGAGGCTTACATGGCCAGGCGTCTGCGTGACGCTCATAAGCAGTACATTGGTAAGAAGCTGACCAACAACTTGCTGGCCGGTGTGGCCGGAACGTCCAAGAAGGTTCTGGACGGCCTGGTGCAGGACGAGATTATTCGGAGTTACACGCCGGTTAATGTCTATCAGGACACGGTGAACCCGACTAAGGTGAATATTAAGTACAACTACAACCCGATTTACCCAACCAACACTCTGAAGTTCGAGTGGGGGTTTGACATTGCTGGATAAGTAGTTGATTTTAAACAACTTATGAAAAACTTATAATAAGGAGCTTTAAATGGCCGGAATAATCACGGATTTAAACAAACTTGGGGGCGTCCCCCAGTCAGCCAGTCGCCATGTGGCGATGAGCACGTGCTTCGACATCTTCCTGGATAGCACGCTTATCGGGTTTATCAGTTCTCTTACATTGGGACACAACCGGACGGTCACGCAAATACGCCACATTAATAGTGTGGATGCCGGTATTGCCGTGGACACGACGGTCACGCCCGATGCCGTGACCTTGCAGTATGCGGGGTTCTACGTGTATGCTGCGGGAACATCTGCCCAGGCTACCGAGCTGGCCGGGGCTTTGGCGGGTAATAACGCCAAGGTCGGTCCGTCGGGTGGTCGGTTGTCTGGTGTGGGGCTGCTGATGACGCTGGACCAACAGGGTATCCCGTTTGATATTGTGGTCAGGCACTCGTTTAACAACGGGATTCCGCTTACCGACAATAATGCGTCGGGAACGGTAGTCGGGGTGTACAAAAACTGCACCTTGGCCTCCATGTCCGTACCGATTCAGCTGACTGCCGCTGCGGTGTCTGATAGCGGGTCTATCTCTGTCGGATACGTGGCAAGCGCACATTCCTAAAGATCAAGCGGGGCTTCCGGGTCTGGATGAACTGATGCCCGGAAGCCGAAGATAGTTTGTTATTAAATTTTTATTGAAGGGGATGACCAATGGCCGGAACATTTAAGACCGATAAAAAACCTGCTCCAGAAATATTATTCGACCTGCTTCCGGAAGACGATCTGAGTTTGAAGGAAGCAGATCTTCTTCAGTTCGTAAATCACGGGCAACTTCAAAAACAGGTGGACATTCCGGGCGTGGATGGTCGGGTGTATAAGGTCGAGATGGCCCTGTTGTGGGACGACGACCACATCGACGTCCTCCGCCGGACCTCGGCCTACGCCAATGACCCGCTATTGCGGGTCAAGCTCATGCGGCGGTTAAAGCTGCATAAGGCCATTCAGACTATTGGCCAAGTGGATTATACCAATAAGGAAGACCCGGCTGCTCAGCGTCAGCTGTGGACCCTGCTGGCTCGTTTATCGGACTCTCAAATGGAGTACCTAGACAGTCAGTACGTCCGGCTGGAGCTTGAACGTAATATGTCATTTATCCAGGCTATTAAGGCCCTATCCGGGCAACTGGATGACACGGCGCCCCGAGACCTTAAACCCCGAGAAACCAAGACCGAACAACAGGCGGAGGAGCACGTTCAGCATTTTGAACAAGTGGCCGCCGCTCGCAAGGTCCAGACCGAAAGCCTGGCCACCGTTATAGAAGAAAAAACTGGTATCGTCGAACAACCTGTTGAGGGTGCCCCACGTGTGGGTAGCCCCAAACAATCATTAGGAACCAATGGTTAAAGACCTGCCGCTTAACACGCTGGACATGTCGGAGTTGCTTATGCAATTCCGGTTGATGCGCGCGTTGGGTTACCACAGTCTGTTCGATCCGGATTTTCAACGTGAAGTCCGGAATCCGTTTAGGCGGGTTTTATACTACAAGTTGTTAAATATGGAAGACGCGCTGGAGCATCATAACAATCGGACATTACTTAAATCCCAGGTGGATCGTCTGTCGTTCTTCACCGACCCCGAACTATATCGAAAAGTCAGAGACAAAGAAGAACAGGCTGAGCTTAAGGACCCCGAGGTATATACCGAGCGGATTACCCAACAACAGCAACAGTATGAATCAGCCTCAAGTAATTACCGACCGATGTCGGAAGCCGAACTGGCTGACGCGGTCAAGATATTAAAGGTGAGTTAATGGCCGAATCAATAGGATCTATCGGTATTGGTGCCAGTGACGAGGCAGTACGCCTGCTTCAGGAAATGTCTGACAGTATCAAGACCATTGCCGAACACATGGAGAAGGCAGGCGATGCTTTCAGCCGAACCAACGAATATGTTAATAACATAAATATGACGCAGCAGCAGATGATGGTCAATGTTATTAACTATAATTCGGTTGTTAATCAAGTTCAAAATAATTACACTACCATAAATGAGCTTAATCAGAAAATATATAACGTCCAACAGAAGAGTACCGACGAAGTAAAAGAACAGGTCAAGCAACTTAAACAACTTGGTGATGAAGGAAAATCGTTAGCGGATCGTACTGCTTCTGGGATAAATTCTGTCACCAGTCTTGTTAAAGACCCATTTAAAGAACTTCAAAATTCAGCCAGTAGTTTACTTGATAAGATTCCAGGAGGAGTAGGTAAAATAATAACAGCAACGGTGGCATTGGGTGCGGCGGTATATAACGCGGGTTTAAATATAGATCGATTTCATGAAAAAGCCAGTAGAAAAGCCGGATTAGGCCCGTTAGAAGCCATGGGTGGGTTAGGTAACGCCGCGTTGTTTGACATGCGTATGATAGGAGCCGAAACTCAGAAACTATCCTCTAAGGAAGAATACATAGGGGCGGCAGGAGCTTTGATTGGACAGGGTGGTATGCGAGGCGAGCAGTTAATGCTTGCCATGGAAGACCTACCTAGAAAAACACACGAGGCAGGTCTAGGTTTTGTAGAAACCGCAACTCAGATGGCCAGGTTACATCGTGTCACCGGAGACGCTGTCCCAGACCTTAAAGATTCTTTTGATCGCCTGGCCGCCACGGCCAAGGATTCTAAATATCCTATTCAGGATTATGTTAACTCAGTAGTGCAATTAACTTTGGAATCTAAAAAATACGGTGGGACTTTGGCGGCGGCGGAAGAGGCCATAAAGTCTAATTACAAGCTGGTTATGAACGGAACTATGACACAAGAAGAGTACCGGTCTAATATCGAGGCCTCCTCCAAAGCGTTAGTGGCTCATGGTGTGTCCGCCGAACATGCTGAAAAGCTGACGGGCAAGTTAATGGATGACTTTGGAACTCGTGTTGGAGACCTGAGCATCAGTTGGTCAGATTTGATAGGTATAACCGAGGATATGCGTCAAAAGTTTGGTTTAAGCGACTCTGCGGCAATGGGTATGGCTAAATACCTGACAGACACACATGAAATTTTAAAAGTATCTACTGCTGACTTGAGGCAGTGGCACAGTGCTATAGCGCAAGGGACCGTGACGTTATTTGACAGTCCAAAAGAAGCGGCTTATAACGCGGCTATAGCCACCAGAGTTTTAGGTAAACAATTTGATGAGGGGGTCATAAGTACTGGCGACTACGTGACAATAATGAAGACCCAGAAAGATGTATTTAGGGACAGCGGCGAGGAGGTAATAAGTAAATTTAGAAAAATGGCCGAGGTTGTTGATAAGTCTAATATCAGAATGGAAGAACAAGTTGCGTATATCACCCAAAGTGCTAAGATATTTAAGCAGTATGGTATCGATGAGATGGGCATTGGAACTATGGCCTTTCAACGCTTTAACCAGTATGTTAGAGAAGGTGCTATGGCAGTGCAAGACTATCAGGCGGTTTTAAAAGGACCCTCTGGAGCCACTGAAGGTATGCGAGCAGTAATTGCCGGTAATTTATCTAACATGGGCGGTCCTGCTGGAGAGGCTTTTAAGAAAACAGGTGTATTAGGGTCGATAGATATTCTTATGCCTGCTATACAAATGCTGGCCGCCGGTGGTGATTATGCTAATAAAAAGCAAGATCTGGATATACTTGAAAAAAGTGGCATAAGTAAAGACACCAATTTTAAAGCTCTACAGGGGCAGATAGAAAGCGAAATGCGTAAGATGGTCGAAAGTATGACCATGGGCGGAAGCCCCGCAGAGACTCTAGCACTTTATAAGCGGCTTTTTCCAACTATCTATGGCACAGAACTCACAGCTAGGGGCGGTGCCGTGTCCTCCATTATGAACTTGGGACAAAAAGGAGAGTTGCCTGAGCAGCTGGAAGTTAAAAAAGATAATGATGAACTGGTTAAAGCGCACAAGTCCTTCGTTGGTTCATCAAAAGACATAACCACCGCAGCAGGAACCATGAAAGAAGCGGCTAATAAAATACATGACTTATTTGCTATACAAAAAGAAGATAGCAAGTTATCGTTTTTAAATAAAGGTGCGCCTTCTACCAGTATTATGAGTACTCAAGTTTTGAAACCTCAATTTACATCTACGGCGTCCAGTAGGTAAAGGATATTATGGGTTTTAGAGATAACGTTCGTAATTCTGATTCGATAGTGCGCGATATATTTGCCAACATGCATATTGCCACGGTAGTGCCATTTTCAACCATAATAAGCGCGCCTTTTCCCGGCAGCGGTAAACTTCCGGCTGGCGCCGCAGGAAATGCCCTATTTATCGCCAAGGCCCTGGCTTACAACGCAGCGTTATCCGCCGCCCAGGCCGTAACGCCTTATCTCGAAGCTCTGGTGGCCGAGGCGCTCTTTATAGCCGGTAAGATATGGTATTACAAATTCCTGCTTAACCCGACCAACGTGACGTTCACACACAACAAACTCCAGAGTGTGGAAGAAACGTCGGATATGACCATTGTGAACACCTACCGTAATGCGGCCTCGACCCTGGCTTTTAAAGGTGTAAGTGGCTGCACCCTTCCAAGAGAGTTTATGGCCCTGATGGATACTGAGGCGGCACTTCCGCGTGAAACCGTCACAAGGTATCCCAAGCTGTCCTCCGCGTGGATTAAATTCCGACAACTTGAAAAATTCTATAACGAGACCAACAGTGACATCGTGCTGATGTATGACCTGGACTTATATGTCGGGAAGATGGTTAACCTCAGCTACAGTCAGGACGCTAATAACCCGTGGGTAATAAATTACGACATGTCTTTCAAATTATATCCCCAATTAGCGCTGCATACGTTATCGGCCTATGATTACAAGCCGTTCTTTGCGGCCATGACCGAGCGATATGGCCGGTCTTTTGCCCAGGATTTTGAAGGTAAGTCTAAACGGGAGAATACGCCGTAATGTCGACCTTACGTGAACGCGCGGCACCTAAAGCGCGGGTGTTGGCTTATATTAAAGACCCAGTCATAGGCCCGTCAGCCACCGCTAGGTCATTCGTTGAGCTTGTGGGCTTTCGTAACGTGTCGACCACCATCAGCCGGACGGGTAATGGCGTGGCCACCGTGACGTTTCCTAACTACAAAGGTTGTTTAATAAGGTACGCTTCGGGTAAGTCCATAAAGAACGCCGAGCGCGGAACGTCCGACGCCGCGACAACCAACGACCTGGCGGAAAAGTATATGGCGCGCCTGACCGGCGCCGGAGGATCGGTCTTTAAAAACCTGTGGAATGACGTGACACTATCCAGCGCAGATAAGCCGGTTGTTAATCCGGTGGCGACCTCCGCGTTTTCTGAATACGGTAGATCACGCGGAGACCTGATGGACGGAGTTAAGCGCAACGCCCAACAGGCGGTTAACCAGGGACTAGATAACGCTGATGGCCCACTGCTATTAGCCGTACCATTTTTGGATATTTTCGATCCTATCTTTGTGGACTATCAGGGTCAGGATGGGTTTTGGTATGCGGGTTTTACCGGGCTGATAAGCAAGGTATCTGAGTCATACAATAAGACTGGGGATCAGAGCCTGACCATTAACTGTAAAGACCTGAGCTGCCTGTTGGATAACGTGTCTATCGTTAGCGGGTGGAACCGTATGGCCGCCGCTGAACAGAACTCAAGCCTGGCTAATTTTGTATATGCTTCCGAAGCCAACCTCACGTCATCTCAACAGGCGGCGTATGGCATGGTGTTTGAAAGCTACACCTCAGTCCAGAGCATAATAGAAGACCTGATCAAGCGGTCGCAGGATATGTGGCGGCTTGAAAAAGATGGGGCGCCGTTGTTTGGTGAAGGTGTGGGTAGCAGTGCTTTTAGGTTTGACCTCGACCGCAAGCCCGGCCTTACCGGAGCGGCATTCGAATATAAGGGAATATCTGGCAGACGAGGATCTTGCAATAGATACTACGGAGACAATGGAGAAGACCCTTATCATTTTACAGGTTCAGACTGGCTCACCATACCGGATGATCAGTTAGAAATAAACAACTATCTGGCTCCTTATAGAGATATACCGAATGCCGGGTCTAAAAAAATATTTATCGACCCGCTGATAATGAAGTTCGATCAAAAATTCATACACAAGTTGATTAACAACTCTCTGGCCTTATACAAGGATTCCTTAAAATCAGCGGATCAGATACTTAACGACATTGTGGCCAAGATATACGCCTATAAGTATTTTGATGCTAATGGCAATTTGATAATCGAGCTTGCTAGGCCTAATGCTTTTCCTAATCTTGTTGACTATTCAGGTAGAAGTTCTTCGGTTATAATTAAGCACGAGGTGCCTAAAGAACCCGCTCCTACGAAAGGTAATCAAACTCCCATAACACGCCCGGTTATCAAGGGTGAGTCGATGGAGGATTTTGTTAACCGGCAAAAAGACCCGAAGGTAACTTTACCTGATTTTAAGGAATATAATAACTACCCTGATAATACAAAAATATTTACTAAAAAAGGGTATTTGAGAGCGGACGCCTCTCCTATTGTAGGGTATGACGGATCATCCGGGGCGTTGTCAGATATAAAGAAAAATAACGTGTTGCCTAAAAACACGGAAGTTACGGGTTCTGATATTGATGTTTTATATTGGACGACATTAGATTATCATGGAAAAAATTATATCTTATCTCCGGATGACTTTCAGTCTTTTACCACTGATCGAGATGAATCAGCATTCGTAACCGTGGTGGCCGCACAGTCTGAGATACAGTTTTTAAACATGCCAGAAAATTTAAGATTTTCAGGTCAGTCCATGCATGCTGTGGCAGTAGCCGATATGGATAAACTGTCGAAATTAGGAGTTAGAAGATTTCAAGCGCAGTCACTTTATAATGTGGTTTGGCCGACAGCAGAAGCCGGTTCTCGCGTATTATCTTACCAAGCTGCGGCAGTTATGGATCGCATCAATGCTCAGGCTGATTCCGGAACTATGACACTTAATCAGCGTCCGGATTTACAGCTCGGGCGCACGATCATAAATCCGCTAAGAATGAAATCCTATATTATAGAGAGCATAACCAACAGCTGGTCTCCTGAAGGGGCGCACACCACGTCTTTGAGATTGGAGTATGGTCATCCTATGCATAAAACTCTTGAAGTTCCCTGGCTATCAATATTTGCCGAACCTGAGTTGTTTTTTGGGTCTGACCATGCTAATGTGATAGAACGCATTCAACCAACCTCTGCCGAGGGTATGAGTAAGGTAGGCGAGGGATCGGACACGTTTAAAGGTGCGGATAATAAAGCTGCGCCAGGTAAAAACAAATGAGCCAACATCAGGCATTTGCGTCGGTACTTAACGCCTCCGATATCACCTTCGAAGAAGGGACGGTTAAAAGCCGTATTAAGCAGGCCTTTCCAGGTCTGACTGAGGATTTTGGTGCGGCTAAGGTTAACGGCCCGGCGGGAGATAAGGGTCAATATGTGTGGATGGGTACGTACGTTGTTCAGCTTGACCGAGGTATCACCCTGCCGGATGTTCAGCACCTGTGTTTGTTAGGTAACACTGGTAGCCAGGACCAGCGGTGTATACCATATGGTGAGAAAGTGGTTATCACGTGGTTAAACCGCAAGAACGTCCAACTTCCGGTTATATTGGAAGGCGTGACCGTAGATTTCTACAACAAACAGTTGTTTGGTAATGGGCACCTGTTAGATCCGGGTGAACGGATAATTCGGTCGGCTATCGCGGCCCTTCCACCCGACACCGACGCCCCGTTTGCCGATAACCAGTTTGATAACCCGGCGTCCGCCCCAAATCCTGACGGGTCTTTTGATGAAAACCTTGACCGCGTGATTAGGTATCCTGGGTCCGAAATATTTTTTGATAAATTCGGGCGGTTGATCACCTTGTCACGCAGTCCGGGTAACGAATATCTAGTGACCTGTGGTCGAACCGATACCGGTCAGGATGATGTTTCAGATCAGGATACGGTGGCCAAGCAGGATACCTATTATGATTCGATATCAGATGACGAATCTGAGCCGGTATTAGCTGACGAGCCTATGGCGCCCAAGCCAATTAACCTAACGCAATACATGTTGATTAAGAAGCGGCTTCAGGTAGAGGGT
>Ga0265297_10006711_pt1 | contig 16477 bp, 18 predicted proteins | sample Munlanlwell13791_FD_192502 | JGI IMG/M metagenome (GOLD analysis project Ga0265297, IMG submission 192502) | Leachate microbial communities from a municipal landfill in Southern Ontario, Canada - Leachate well 137-91 | ecosystem: Engineered > Solid waste > Landfill > Unclassified | place... | reverse complement strand
TGCCGGCGGCATAAGTCTTTTCCTGATACTCTACGGTCAGAGGGAAAAAATCCTGGCCTGCTTTTATTTCTTTAGACATACAGGCGGTAACCAGGATTACGGTTGAGCCGTAAGTAACGGTAACCGAGCCATTCGCCTGTTTAGCGATCTTTCCGGTCTCCAGAATAAGGTCATTCTTGCCAAATTTAATCTTCAAGCTTTTATTTTGCATTATTTTAGCTCTTTCTTTATTTAACAGGTGAAATGTTTGGGCCTTACTTTCTCAAGTGAAGTTTTCCCAAGACCTCTTCGTATTTCTTCAAATCTTTGTCCTTGAGATATTTAAGCAGGCTGCGGCGCCTGCCAACCAATAAAAGCAGGCCACGGCGAGAATGTAAATCTTTTTTATGCGTCTTAAAATGTTCCCCCAGGGAGTTAATTCTCTCAGTCAGGATAGCGATCTGGACTTCGGCAGAACCCGTATCCCTGGCATGCACCTTAAAATCATTAATCAATTTTGCTTTCTTTTCCTTTACCAAAACCAATTTTCTTCCCTCCCTTTCTAATTCTTAATATTATATTATAAGTAACTCCGCAAGTCAATAAATTTAATGAGCAGATAATTTATGGAGTTCAAAGAACGATATAAATTATAGGCCGCAAGGCCGTCTGCGAATTAATCCCTGCAGCTACCAAGAGGATTGCTGCGGGGATATAATAAAGGCTATTTTTTGTTCAATAATTCAATTACCTTGTCCAGCTTCTGAAGCACTGAAACGCTGAAGTACACCAGCCAAATCGTCAAGGCCAATGAAATCAGGCCGCTTATAAAACCTAAACCGTATTCCATGGAATTCTCCTTTTCAATGCCTTCATAACTTAAGCGTTCAATTATTCTATCACAAGAAAATAGTTATGCAATCTCAATTTCGCGGATTTTTCTACGAGTAGATTTCTTTTCCGAACGCCGGCGCTTACCCTCAAGGATCCTTAACTTAACGCCTTTGGGTTTCTTGCGGCCCTGGCGCATAATTTTCGCCTTAAAAGACTGTTTTTGCAGGAGGTCGTGTTTAATCCTGTTTTCAATTTTGCTTAAAAGGATATGCCTGGCCAGATTCCGGTTGAGTATTTGAGAACGCTGGCGCTGGCATTTTACCTCCAGGCCCGTGGGTAAGTGTTTCAAATATACACAGGTAGCGGTCTTATTAACATTCTGGCCGCCGGGCCCGCTTGAACGGATAAAACTTTCTATAATGTCTTCATCGCGTACCCTCAAAGCAAGCATCTTTTTCTCTAAGGCCGTCATATCCTTAGCATCAGTTGCCATAGAGCCACCACCCTCTCTTGCGCCTGCCAATAGCCGGATGTTATCAGGCAGGCTTAAAACCGGCCGTCTCAGCGTCAATCTTCTTAATTAAAGCATCCAACTCTTTGATCAAGGGCATAGGAAGCATTTTTAAAACCTCCGCCTCCTGCTTCAACATACGCAGCTGGCCTAAAATCCTGCGGGCAAGAGCCAATTTTCTTTTCTCCTGCGCCTCCTCCGGATCCATCTCCTGGCGCTGCCTGATGATAACGCCCAAGTTCTTCTTGAGCTCCTGGGCATCCCTGCCTTTTTCAAAAATCTCTTTCTTCAGGTTCTTGTAATCATCCTCATCCAATACTTTTTTATTCTTTGCCTGGCGCAATATATCCACCGACTCATAACTGGGGATATTGGCAGCCTGGCTATCCTGCGCATAATCTTTTTTTAAATATTGAGGCTCTTCTTTTTCCAGGAAATAATACGATTTAAGCAGCTTCATCGCTGTCTGCTTGCGGATGCCTATCTCGCGGCTGACATAGACATCGAAATTTACATACCCCCACTCTTTATACATCTTGTCTTTCCAGGCTGAATAAAGAGAACGCCCCAGCTCAATCCATGAACTCTTAAAATTCTTGGCGCTTTCTAAAATATGGTAGCGCAAAGATCCGCTATCCAGATTTTCCATCTTCTCTTCGATATTCCTCAATGACTTTGTTTTTTGCTCATCCATCATTCTGCGGCTACTTTCAAAATATCTCTTTCAGCTCTTTACCATAACCCTTGAACTTTTCTATAACATTACTTACTTTATCGGCTATTTGCTGGGGAGACTGGCTGCTAAGATTCTTCATTGCCGCTTTTAAAATTATTTTTTGTAATTTATCCCGGCTTAAAGCCGGATTATCCAGTTTAGTTTCAATATTAAACACTAAATGCAGCTTGCCATCGGTATCGGTAAACAGGTCCAGGGCATTCTTTGTCAAATCCAGCTCCAACTGTTGTCCCTCGGTTTTTTCATAAACAAGATTGGAGAGATTAAAATCCGTAACAATATTCAAAGCATTATTCCTGGCCTTAAAGGTTGAATCAAGGTTAAGTTTTGCCGACAGGAGTTTTTTGTTTGAAATAAAATTTCCGTAGTAAGGAGAAAAATTAGTTACATCCAGATCCTTAACAGCTAATCTGGCATCCATATCTTTAGCCAGATAGTCAAACCATCCGGAGAATATAATTCCGCCAAGAACCTGGCCCGCGGGGCTTGAAAGCTGACAGCTTAAATTAAAATCCGTAGCCAGCGATGTCAAAGGGAGAGAAACCTTGGCAATGCTTATGTTCAACTTATCGACAATAACCTGAAATCCCGCAGCGCTTACTTTTCTATCCGTAAAAACTATTTTTCCATCAACAACCTTAAGGCTGGTAGGATAAACTTCCGGCGGCTTGCCTTCCCGGCTTAAGGCCGGCAGGTTTAATTCTCCATCAGCTGACTGTTCAAGGTTAATCACCGGCTCGGTAATGGTTAAACCGTGGATAACTACCTTGCCGAATAACAAAGCGATTAAATTCGGCGAAAAGGATATTTTCTTTATATTCGCCAGGCTTCCAATCTCCAGCTTCTCAAGGGTAACGGTAAAAGGCATGCTTAAACTTATTTTACCAAGGCTGGTCTTAACTTTTAGATTCTGCCGTATCTGGTCTTCAACAATCTTGGGCGCATAAACTGCGAATAGAACACTGGCAACAAGAAAAATAGCCACTAATATTACAATAATTATAAATAAAACTTTAAATATTCTATGCATATACGCCTCCCCTTGCAAATTCGCAAGTTTATTCGCTTGAACCTGTCTTTACCTCTTCCGCGTTAAGATTAAGGTTAAGAAATTCCTCATTTGTTGGCAGACTTAAATAAAAATCCGCGGTCTCGTCAATTTCAATTTTTAAGCTGGAGGCCTGAAAACCCAATAAATGCCCTCCGCTTAATCTATCCTGGCTGATAAAATGCAGGTGATAACCTCCGACACTAAAGTTTTTGGAATATTCCGGAGAGCGGAAACCCACCACGGTACCTTTTATATTATGGAATTCGAAGACTTTTTGTTCTTTAACCGCCTGATCAAGTCCTGGATACGGCTTAGCCTGTTTAGGGACGCTTCTAGTCTTGGCGTATTTAAACAACCCGCTGATCTTTACGGCATAAAAAATATTCTTTGAAGACAATAATTTATCCAAATACCGGCCCAGATCCGCGTAAGTTAATTCATGGTCAACAGTGAATGTTTTATCAGTATTAAAAAAGGTCACCTGCGCAAAAGGAATTCCCTCTGCCTCTTTTACCAGATGGACCCGGCCGTCGACTTTAACCTGATAGAACAAGCCATCCAGCGCGACCATCTCACCATCCAGGGCCTGGAATGTCCCTAAACCAAAATCCCCATGCCGCTTAAGCGCCCAAAGCGTTGCCTGGCCGTCATAATTACCGGCAGAAAGCGCCTGGATGGTTGATGCTTGATAGAGAACTTCCCTATCCGGAAGATGGCTGCATCCAAGCAAGGTAAAAACAAAAACTACCAAGGATAACAGGTATGGCCTATTTATTAACATAGTTAATAGAAGCAGCGCTTTCAATTTTGCTTCGCACAGTATCCCTAAGCAGGGCGAAATCTCCCGGGCCAAACCCATCAGTTTCTATGGCCGGCAGCACAATAAGCTTAACCGAAACTTTAGCCTTAAAAATCCAGCTGCCTTTAGGAATCGCATCGCGGGTGCCGATTAAACAAATGGGCAGGATTGGTTTCTTCTCTTTAATCGCCAGTTTAAAAGCCCCGTTTTGAAATTCATTCATCTTCTCACTTACGCTGCGCGTGCCTTCCGGGAAGAACAATACGGACATATCTTTTCGCAGCCACTGGCTTGCCTGATGATAAATCTCTTTGATGCTGGCGAAATCCCCGCGCAGAAGCCTGATATGTTTGATCAACCCAAGACACCAGCCGATAAAAGGGACTTTAAACAAACTTGACTTAGCTACCCATTTAAACTGCATCTTGGTCTGGTAAAGTACCACGATATCAGCCATGCTCTGATGATTGGAGATAATTACATAAGTCATTTTATGGTCTATATTCTCAAGCCCGCTTACCTTTATGCTCCAATAAGGATTTAATCCAATCACGGCATCCGACCACCAAAAACACTGCGCGTGGGTGATTTTCTTCTTTTTATCGAAAGGAAAAAACAGGATATTTAAAACAAAGACCGAGAAAAAGAGCAGTATAGTCAATAACCCGCTACCTAACCAGATTCCAATAGAAATAATCGCCTTCATATTCTTCTTTTGACTATAGCCCAAATAGCTAAGGTTGTCTAGTTAATTATTACCCGGCGGGTTCTCATTAGCGGATTACCGCGAAAGGGCAGATTTGATTATAAGCGCAGTAAGTGCAGGCCTTGTATTCAGGTTTAGCCGGGTAGCTCTGCCGGCGGATGCCCTCCGAAACCACCAATATATCTTCTTTTACGTCATCCAAGTCATCTTCCGTAATTTTATACCTGCCGATGATCCCTGATTCCAGAAAGTACAGCTCTACCGCGATAGGCAGAGCCCCGAATATGTGCTGATAGGCCAGGGCGTAAAGCGCAAGCTGTTTACTTTCCTTAACCCGTTTATCCGCATCCTTCTGGGTTTTAATCGCCGATGTCTTAAAATCCATAATTACCGCCCCATCCTCCTCCATATCTATGCGGTCAAACCTGCCGGTAATCTTGTTATCCCCGGTTACAAAAGAAAAATCTTTTTCAATAAATTTCGGAATTGACTTACGCTTCTCTTCATCTTTATAAAACCTGCTTAAGGCCTCCCTGCCGATGCGGAAACGCTCCTCCTGATGGTTGGCATCAAGAAACCCCTGAGGATCAAAATTAGCTTCGAAACAATCCAAAAGCTCATCCATAGTAACTTTGTTTCCGTTAAGCTTACGCAACAGATACTGACTGACTGCCTCATGCATTGCCCGGCCGTAGATAACCGTATGATGTTCCATAATCGGCACGCGCAGTATATTTACATACTTGTATTTTAAAGGACAGGTCAGATAATCATCGATGTGGTAATAACTTAAACTGATCAGCTTATCCTGCGGGATCTTTCCGGCAGCTGTTTTAGGTAATTCCTGAGCCGGGGCAAAACGCCTTATACTTTCAATGGCGGCGGATTTCTTCTTTCCAGTATCTTCACCCGGCGCTCTACCCAAGGCCTCGAGCACAAACTGGCTTACCTTGCGCAGCCGCTTTCCTCCGTAATCTTCAGCGCTGCTCAAGTATAGTTCTTCTTTGGCGCGGGTCATCCCCACATAAAAAAGCCTGCGCTCCTCCTGAACATGGAAATCTCCTGTAGGAAGGACCTCTTTAATTAAAGTATCCGGTAGTTCAATCTGCTGGGAACGCCTGGGAAGCGGAAATTTCCCCTGTACCAGGCTGACTAGAAATACTACCCGAAACTCCAGCCCCTTAGCCTTATGGATAGTTAAGATATTTACCGCATCCTGGTCTAAATCCGCCTCAACTGTCGGAGGGTCATCTCCTGACTCGATGAGCAAATTAAGATGCCTGATAAAACTGATCACCCTGTCCTCTTTAGCCACCAGCTCAAAATCGCGCACCTGATTAAAAAACTTAGCGATATTCTGGATTTTGGTTTCTTTTTCCAAGCTGGGGTTATGCGTCAAGTATTTAAGATAACCCGTATCGGTAAGAAAGCTATAAAGCAGCCTGCCGGTTGTTTCGTCGCGGGAAACCTGTAAAAATTTCTCAATATCCGAAAGTACTTGTTTTATCTTCTCCTTGCTCTCTTCCTGCACCTGGCTTAACTCCGGAGTCTTTTCCAAATTATTAAATACCGTATAAAGTGTCAGGTTCCTGCGCCTGCTGAAGTGATTGCACAATGTCAGATCCGTCAGGTTAACTTTATAAACTTCAGAGCTGACCAGATAAAATAAACTTAAAGAATCCGAAGGATTGGCAATTACGCGCAGGAAATTAATACACAACTTGACCTCTTCTCTGCCATATAAACCCTGGTTACCGCTGAATTGCCAGGGAATATTCTGCATATTTAACGATTGGATAAAACCCTGGGCATCGGAATTAGAGCGCACAAGAATAGCAAAATCCCTATATTTAAACTTACCTAAACTTACTTTATCTTGTATAATCTTACTTACATTATCAGTTTCAGCTGAGTGCGTATCAAAGTGTAAATGCGCAGGCTTCGGGCCTTCTTTAATCAAACCGATAAGGTGTTTATCGATTTTTGCCTTTACTTCAAAACGCTCCGGATTATTATACTGGATTAACTGATAAGAGCTATCCAGGATAGGTTGACTGGAGCGGTAGTTCTGGATCAGCGTGATCTTCTCAGCCTTAGGATACTCCTGGATAAAATTCAGCACATTGCTGTAGGCAGCCCCGCGCCATCGATAAATACACTGATCATCGTCGGCAACAACAGTAATATTTCTTAGCGCCCCTGACAAAAGCTTTACAATCTGAAACTGCGCGAAGTTCGTATCCTGGAATTCATCCACCAGGATATATTTAAATTGTTTTTGATAATTTTGCAGGATCAAAGGATGCTCCCGCAGCAACTGCAGGCTTAAATAAAATTGATTGCCAAAGTCAATTAATCCTTCTTTAGCCAAAAGCTCCTGGTATTTAAGATACGCCCCTGCCACCTCCATCTGCTGCACCGCCAACTCTTCGTTAGCGCTGTCCTGCGGGCCGGCTTTAACCTTGATCATAAAATCCTGGGCGTATTGAAAATATTCTTTTGCTGAAATATCCTCGTCTTTTGCCCGGCTGAAAAATGAAATCAAAGCTTCGATAAAACGCGTGGGTTCAGACAAAGGACGGTAATAATTAAGCGTAAATTCAAAAAGATGTTCACGGAAAAACACCGCAGCCTCTGACTGGGCAAGCACTTTAAAATCCGGGTTTAACCCGGCAACCAGGGCATTCTCACGCAGAAGCCGGTCGCCAAAGGCATGAAAGGTAGAAATCCAAATATCCGTATAACCGTAAGGCATCAGGATATCCACCCTTTCCTGCATCTCTTTAGCCGCCTTATCCGTAAAGGTCAACGCTAAGATCTCATCGGTCTTGGCCAGGCCCTGATTTATGAGCCAGCCGATACGCTGGGTAATTACGCGGGTCTTGCCTGTGCCTGCGCCGGCAATAATTAAAAGCGGGCCGTCACCATGCGTAACCGCCTGCACCTGCTGCTTATTTAAACCTTCCAAGACTTTATCCATAATAATTTAATCTCTATTGATAACCCTGATCATTTCACAGAGCCTGCCATAATCCCGCATATTAAAATTCATTGCCAGGCGGGGCAATTTCAGGAACTCCCCTTCCTGGATCTCTTTAACCGTAGGAGGAGAAACCCTGATTTGGCCGCTTGTCAAAATATCTTTAAATTTTTTGTTGATAAGTTTCAAGGTCTTTTCGGAAATCTCCCTGTTTAGCCTTAATACAGCTAAACCGGCGACATATCTTATTGAGTGGTATACTCTATAAAAATCTTCTATATATTTAACTGCCGCATCAACAGAATTTACAATGTACAACAGGCTCAGGTCTTCTTTTTTGATAAACCCTTTCCTGGCCAACTGGCTCTTTACAAAATGCATCCAGGTAGCCCAATATGCCGAGCCTTTCGGCTCCATTAAAACTATCGGCCGGGGCCGGGATTTTCCGGTTTGAACCAAAGTAATCATTTCAAACCCTTCATCGAGAGTGCCGAAGCCCCCCGGAAAGACTGCGGTTGCGTCAGTCTCTTTTACAAAGACCAGCTTCCTGGTAAAAAAATACTTAAAGTTGATCAGTTTTTCTTTTTCATCTATATAAGGGTTTGGCTTCTGTTCAAAAGGAAGCCGGATGTTTAAGGCGAAATCCTTGCCGCTTCCTGCGCCCTTATTGCCTGCCTCCATCACTCCCGGGCCGCCTCCGGTAACAATCATATAACCTTTTTCAGTAAGCTTGCGTGAAAGCTCTTCAGCCATCCTGTATTCAGCTGATTTAACCTTCGATCTTGCTGAACCAAAGATGATCACCTTCTTAACCGCTCTATAAGGGGAAAAAATTTTAAAAGAATAACGCAGCTCCTTTAGCGCGTTATTTACCAGTTTTAGGTCTCCTCTATCACTAGATTCCCTGCCCAACTTAACGGTAGTCGTCAATATCTGGCGTAATAAATTTTCAGTCCCGGCAGAGCCTGCCTTCTTAACCAGCTCGCTTATCAAACTGTCTATTGCCTGATCCCCGACTTCATAATCTTTTGAATTCTTTTCCATTATTTGAAAAATCCCAGTTTACGCAGCTCCTGCTCTGCCTGTTTTCGAAAATCACCCTGTAATTCAATAGTATAATCTTTGACCGATCCGCCGGTGCCAAAGCGCTGCTTTAATTTCTTGGCCAAATCCAAAAGACCGGCTTCACTTAAAGCCAAACCGGAAATAAGTGTCATTCCTTTGCCTTTGAAGCTCTTTTCATAACGCAGGCGCGCTGCGCCATTCACCTGAGCGCACCCCGGGCAAATCGCCCCCTGCGAAGTAGAATAAACCAAATTAGAATTGATATCGCTGCTTTCCATTAAGAACCGAATTTAGAACTGCGGGACATAAGATACTCGCTGCTGATATTACGGCTTGTATCCAACAATATTATTAATTTTATTTTTCCATCCCTGACTACGGGATAATAAGCCTTGATCGCGTAACTATTTACCACAATAAATGATTCCTGGTTTTTAAGCATTTTATTGAATTTCTTCCTCTCATCTTCAGGAGGAACAAATACCCTCCTTAAAGCCTTAGATATATTTGTCTCATCTTTATTATCATAGTCCCAGGGGGTTATCTCATAAAAAACCTGTCCCTCTTCCCCTGACCTGGGTATCAAAAGGGATAAGCTCCTGTACTCTTCCGAAGAAAGCAGTATTTCATCTCTAAGAAAATACAACTTATTGACCTTATCATCATTTTGCACTAAATCAACCAGCTTGGAGACTAAAACTGACTGGGCCATATTCTTGACCTGGCTTTCTATTCCCTTAACCTTATTTTTGGCCACATTTCTTTCAACCACCCCCTGGTAACCGACAACCAGCAATATTATTGCCACAGAAACAAAAATCAATTTCCTAAAATTATTTTTATCTTTTTTAATCAGCGTTTCATCGACAGGCTCTTTTTCATTAACCAAGGCGCTTATGGATTTAGAAATTATGGATAAGGTCAGGACTATATGGAGCGCGCAAAGCGCCGCAAGCGAACCCAAGCTTATGCCGAATACAGTGAAAAAAGCGCTGGCTATTTTTGAGTTGAAAAAAGACCAGTTAAGAATATTTGCCGTGATAATAATCGCAAAACACATAAAATCAAACCACACCAGGAAAAGTATCAACTTTAACGCCAAATCCTGCATTTTCTTCAAATTACCCATTTACACCCTCCTTTTACATTCCCCTCCCAGAAGCCTTTTTCAGATCATTGATAAAACCAGCGGTAATTTTATACCCTAATTCTTCCGCCTTATGCACATCTTCCCAGCTTTTATTATAGTTTTTCTTCAAGAAATAAACAGCCCCCCGGTCAGAATAAGCTTTTGAATACGCGGGATTGATTTCTATAGCCTTGCTGTAATCAGAAACAGCTGAATCAAGATCCCCTTTATCATAATGAACACTTCCCCGGTTGCAATAAGCCTTGTAATATGCGGGGTTAATCGTTATGGCCTTGCTGAAATCATAAATAGCTAACTCAAGTTTGCCTTTAACATGATAAGCGATCCCCCGGCTGTTATAGGCTACGGCGTCTTTAAGATTATTTTCTATGGCTTTGCTGTAATCAGAGATGGCTTGCACCAAGTCATCTTTATCGTAATAGGCATTCCCCCGGTTATAATAGGCTTTGGAATAGGCAGGATTAATTTCTATGGCTTTGCTGTAATCAGAGATGGCTTGATCAAGTTTACCCTTTTTGCGATAAGCAATTCCCCTGCTGCTATAGGCTTCAGCCTCTTTAGGATTGATTTCTATAGCCTTGTTGTAATCAGAGACAGCTAAATCGAGATCTCCTTTATCATAATAGACGCTTCCCCGGTTATAATAAGCAATGTAATACACAGGGTTAATTGCTATGGCCTTGCTGTAATCGGATACAGCTTGATCAAATTTACCCTTCTTATGATAGGTAATTCCCCGGCTGTTATAAACCTCGGCATCTTTAGGGTTGATTTCTATAGCCTTGTTGTAATCAGAGACAGCCAGGTCAAGATCGCCTTTTTTATGATAGACAATCCCGCGGCTGCTATAAGCTTCGGCATCCTTGGGGTTGATTTCTATGGCTTTGTTATAATCGGATATGGCTAGTTCAAGTTTAACCTTTTTATAATAGGCGGTCCCCCGGTTACAATAGACTTTGGAATACGCAGGATTAATCTCTATAGCCTTACTGTAATCAGAGATGGCTTGATCAAAATCATCTTTTTTAAAATAAGCAATCCCCCGGCTGTTATAAGCTTCAACGTCTTTAGGGTTGATTTCTATGGCTTTACCGTAATCAGAAATGGCTTGATCAAAATTGCCCTTATCATAATAGGCCTTGCCGCGCTTATAATAAAGGCCGGGATACGCGGGGTTCATTGCTATGATTTTGCTGTAATCAGAGATAGCTTGCGCGAGATTGCCTTTATCATGATAAAAAACTCCGCGTTTGTAATAGGCTTTCGGGTATACAGGGTTAATTTCTATGGCTTTGCTGTAATCAGAGACAGCTTGTTCAAAGTTACCTTTATCATAATAGGCGTTCCCGCGATTATAATAGGCATCGGAATACCCCGGATCAATGGTTATGGCTTTATCATAACAGACAATCCCGCTTTCACGCCTGCCAAGATAATACAAAGAAACACCATTATTGAGGATTTCCATGGCCTCAAATTTCTTGCCTTCCGGCGGGGTTATTTTTTCCCCTGCCTCCTTTAAAAGCAAATTTTCTAAATCCCCCCTCGTTGTTGTAAAATTTGCATATCTCTTAGCGGGGTCTTTCTCCAAACATTTCGTAATAAGGGGAAAAAGAGAAGAGTCTAAGCCGGGGACAAGCCCCTCTTTATGCGCCTTCTCATATTCTAATGGATTTCTGCCGGCAAAAGGCAATGTCCCCGCTTTTACCATTTGATAGAGGACAATACCGAAAGAATAAATATCGCTTGCCTGGTTCATATGTCCGTCAAATTGCTCGGGAGCCATATAAGGAAGCGCCCCGTTGGCTACACCCGACAATTTCGCGAACCCAAAATCGGTTATCTTTATGGTTTTATCCGAAGTCACCATGATATTGGATGGTTTTATATTTCCATGGGCTTCAATCCCTTTTGCATAAGCGTATTCCATACCATAACTAAACTCTATCGCGAATTTAAGGACTTCGGATAAAGTTAAATTACCCAGGTAATGGTTTAATGTATTTCTCCCATTTTCATCCGGGGCGATATAATCAAAGACAATAAAAGGATAATTTTCTATCCGCATGACTAAATAGGCGCTGACAATATGGGGATATTTACCTAACCCTATCCAGGCAAGCGCTTTTTTTTCAAAACAGGATTGGCTTTGCGGAGAAACTAAATATTTCTTTTGAAGGGTCTTCAATACCTGAGGAACCCGGGTTATATTATCATAACAGATGCAAGCAATTCCCATACCGGATTCCAGGACACGATATACCTCATAACGGCCGTATATGGAATCCCCGGCTTTTATTTTAGTAACTAAATCTGGCGCGTTATTTTCTTCCGGGCTCATCTTATCTGCCTAAGCTGGCTATCCTTGTCTTAATAGCACAATGCCGCTTATCACAGAAAATATTAACGTTACATAATTATAAATCTGCCAGTAAGTGGAGTCATCTACAACCATACCCACGATTGTATAAACCGCAAAAACCAACAACAGAAGCCCAATTAACTTACCCTTTTTCACATCCGCCTCCTTTTATTACAAAATTTAAATCATAACTTCCCGAGATGACTGGGAAAATTCTCCTTCATCATCCGATAAATTCTTTCTCTGTCGGAATCACGAATCCTCAAAAATCTTATGCCATAAATTTGCTTGCCATCAGCTTCTTTATGCCAGGCAACCGAAACCTCTATATCAAAAAAATATTTCTCATTAAAATAAAGCTCCATCCGCACATTATTTCCGGGGATTTCTTCTGCTACCCCCAAAGAAAACCCCCTCATGTTTAAATCTCTGACTTCACAAGTTATGTAATCTTTAGAATCCTGCCATTTTATCTTAGCCAGGTAAGCAATCTTCCACCTCGGCAACGTTCTTCTTTCAATAAAGGCAGGATTAGATTTTTGAGGAAGTTCTTTTTTCTTCCGGGAAAAATTAAATAACCCCATATCTCTTGCCCCTCCTTTATCTCTCCCCGGGGATCACCCCAGGCAAGACTGGTAATCGCGATAACTCCTGTCCGATCTCAATACTTATCTTTGATAAAACCGTATTCAGGGCTGCTACAACACCGGAATAATTATGGGGGTTAACATCCTCTATTAACAGGGACCTTTTACTAAAAACCGGGCTTTTAGTTTTAAGATCCAGGATAGACCACTGCGCGGTGAGAACCAAATCTTTACTCATATTTACATCTAACTCAACAATATCCAATACTACCTGAAACCTCACCGGCATAAACATACTCCAGGGAAACATCTCTATCCCCTTACTATCAACAATTACCGAGAGATTTTCATCTAAAATTCTCGCGATAGCAAAATCAAGCGGTTCTCCCCAGCGATCGAATTGCGCAAAATTAACCATATTATTATTATCAACTGTTACTATCTGCGGACGGTTTAAATATTCCGGGATCTTGACCGGGCCGACCCCGATAATTCCATCATTAGTTGCCTTAAATCTTGCGCCTGCCTGTTCCTGGCTTATTGAACCCAGCTTGTAGAATCTCGGAGAAGGGCTTTTGGTGATGGATACGCAGCCGCTCAATACAAAAATAAAAATAGGACAAATCAAAAATCCAAGAATTATATTTTTCACTCCAGCCTCCTTTATCTATTTTCCTTTAAGAAGCGCCTCCGGATGGATCTCTAGGTATTCTACCAGCAGCCTTATGGAACGCGCCGCTTGCGTTATTTCCTTAAGCGTGCTATTTAATCCATAGGGGCCTTCTGAATTGATCAATTTATTTAACCCCGCGACAGTCTGCTCTAAATCATCCGCTATTTCATTTATCGGCAATTCATCCATAAGCTCAAAGATATCCGGAGATGTGGGAAGAGTAGGTATCTCAGGGTATTGCTTTGCGATATCATGAAGCCTGGCCTGCTTATCCGCATAAAAATCTAAATCTATCAGTAATTGTCCGGTAATAAAACTTTGGATATCCAGTTTTCCGTGTAAGCCGGATTTAATCAATTCCTGATAGTCATTAATACTTAACTCTTTAGGCAAATTCCTTATCCGGGATGATTCTATCTCAATAATTACGGGAATTACTAAATCTTCGATCTTTAGGTCATAGACAAGATGAATGTCCCTTACGGAACCAATTTTTACCCCCCGGAGAACAACCGGCGCCCCGATTGAAAGGCCTTTAATGGAACCATCGAAGAATAAAACATACTTGTTGGTACGCTTAAATAGCCTCCCTGATCCAAAAACTATTATCGCTATTATCAATAAGAATGTTGCGCCGATTACAAACGCTCCGATTAAAGCCTTATTAGCTTTTTTGCTCATTTCCGCGCTCCTTATATCCTGCCTCTGGTTAAAAATTGAATGACTTTGGGGTCTTTAGAATCAGCCAGCAGATCTTTCGGGTTTCCGGAAGCGATGATTGTCTTGCTTTGATCATCAAGAAAAATAGCGTTGCTTCCTACCGCGAAAATACTGGCCAATTCATGCGTAACCACAACAATGGTAGCCCCCAGATCTTCCCTTAATTGAATTATAAAATCATCAAGCATCCTGGCGCTTATCGGATCAAGCCCTGCTGATGGTTCATCAAAGAATATTATTTCCGGATCAAGTGCAATCGCGCGAGCAAGCCCCGCGTGCTTACGCATGCCTCCGCTTAACTCCGCGGGGTAAAAATCCGCGTACCCGCCCAAACCCACTAATGTAAGTTTTAATTCTACTATATCCCTTATTTGACTGGCAGACAAGTTTGAATAAAGTTGTAAAGGCAAAGCCACGTTTTCTCCCACTGTCAGGGAGCTCCAGAGGGCCCCGCTCTGGTAGAGAACCCCAAAACCCCTCATCATCTCTTGCTGCCTGGCATAATCCGCGGCCCAAAAATCCTCTCCCCCGTATAATACCTGGCCTTTTGCAGGCTCCTTAAGGCCTATGAGCACCTTAAGAAGAGTACTCTTGCCGCTGCCGCTGCCTCCCATAATTATAAAGGTTTCACCTTTATTAACAGTAAAATTTAAATTACGCATTACTATATAATCATCGTAACTTAAATCAAGGTTGCGCACTTCGATAACTGGTTTTACCAGCATACCCATAAAACTACACCCCCAAGACCTGACAGATGAATGTGATCACTGCCGTGGCAATTACAATAGCGGTAATAGAAGTAACTACTGCCGAGGTAGTCGCCTCTCCAACACCGGAAGCGCTTCTTTCGCATTTTATGCCTCGAAGACATCCGGAAATCGCGATAATAACGCCAAAAACTATACTATGCGTTAAACCCACCCACAAATTGTTCATTTTTATGGCAACCTGGGTATGATTAAAGTATTCCACGGGATTAAGATTCAACATGCTAACACTAATAATAAAACCACCGAATATGCCCATAAGGTCGGCATAAAGCGTTAACAGCGGCATCATTATAACCAATGCCAAAATCCGCGGTATAACCAAAAATTCAACCGGATTAATGCCTAGCGTTTTAAAAGCATCGATTTCTTCATTTGTCTGCATAATTCCCAATTCTGCAGCAAAACTTGCTCCGGTACGGCCTGACATAAGTATACCTGTCATTACAGCCCCCATTACGCGTACCATGGCGATACCGACAATATCGGCGATATAAATCTGCGCGCCGAATAGCTTAAGCTGCATTGCGCCTACAAAAGCAAGAATCACCCCTACTAACAAGCTGATTAAAGAAACCAACCCCAAAGCGTTTGCCCCGCAGCGCTGCAAAAGGAGCATAAATTCATCCTTACGAAAATACGCCTTACCCATGATCAGGCGTCCAAAGGCATGCACAATATCGCCTAAAAAATCAAGAAATATGAATACACTCTCTTTTATGCTGATAAAACCCTCTCCAACCCTATCCAGAAATGCGCCTGTTGCGGCTTTAAGAGGAACTTCTTTATTGTTTGTTTTTAAAGCGAGTGTTGTTATCTTTTTTATTCCTTCGGGCAGGCTGTTATGTTGAACCGCGATGCTTCTATTCCGGCATTCTTTAATCAGCTTGTATAAGAAAGCGATCAAACTGCTATCCCAGCTAGACAAGCCTGTGGTATCAAAACTTACGTTCTTAATATCGGGGTGCGCTAAGAATTGAGAAGTGGCTTCTGATAGTTGAGGGATTTTCGTAGAGATCCGCCAATCCCCGTTAAACTTGATAGAAAGAGTATTGTCGGTACTAGAGTAATCAAATGAAACCTTTTCTGACGGCATTTATCATTCTTCCTGTTTGTCTTGCGTTAAAATTAAATGCCTATAACTCTCGTCGTTACAAGTTATTATAAATCTACCGCCGTTAATGTCAATGGATTATAAAACAGATCCTGCTCCACCGCATATTCTAGGCTTGACAATCCCGTGATTTCAAGTATACTTATTTATCCCGCTTTGCGGGATTTCGCTAAATAAGAATTCTTATGCTCAAAACCTAAAGAAGGGGTAATTACATGCTTAAAAAATGCGTAATCTGTAAAAAAGGGGCACTTAACGGAAAGGTATTATCCAGAAAAGGCCAGTATAAAGCTAAAGGCGGAACCGGTTCGAAGATCGCCCGCTGGTCCAAGCGCAAATTTCTTCCCAATCTTCAAAAAATGCGCATACTGGTTAATGGTGTAGCCAAAAGTGTCTTTATCTGCGCCAAATGCATTAAAAAGGGCGATTTCAAAAAAGCC
>Ga0265297_10006710_pt1 | contig 16478 bp, 16 predicted proteins | sample Munlanlwell13791_FD_192502 | JGI IMG/M metagenome (GOLD analysis project Ga0265297, IMG submission 192502) | Leachate microbial communities from a municipal landfill in Southern Ontario, Canada - Leachate well 137-91 | ecosystem: Engineered > Solid waste > Landfill > Unclassified | place... | reverse complement strand
CTAGAACAAGAGAAAAATATTTTAAGACATATTATGGTATAATGTATCTCAAGAAAAGGCTCAAATCTTATTTCACGTAATTACTACGTGGAATTGCTACTGAAAGTAGCAGCATTCCACTGTAGTAATGATTACGTGTTTGTCATTAAAAATTATAATATTTCACGATGGCAATAATAGCCTTGGCCGGATCGAAACATTTACGAATGTTAGAGTGAGCCAACAACTGTTACTGATTTTATTCCTTGTCGATTTCATTTATTTTAATGAATAGGCAAAATAACTTTGATCCGTATCCTGATATGGGGCTTGTACCTGTAGGCGTGGTAGCGGATCTTTTTGACTATTAATATTTAATTATGGATGAATTATTTGAAACAATGACAAGCGGGGACAATATTAGTTTGGCATATCAAAAATCAATTAGGAATAAAAGATTTAGACCAGATGTTTTAAAATTTTCGCATAATACCGAAAAATATTTAGTATCAATAAGGCATAAATTAATTAATAAAACCTACGTTCATGGTGGTTATTTTAAATTTATAGTTAATGATTCAAAAAAAAGAACAATTTGAGCTGCTCAATTTTCAGACAGAATAATACATCATATTTTATGTAATATACTAGAGCCAATTTTTGAAAAATCTTTTATTTTTGATTCTTATGCTTGTCGAAAGGAAAAAGGTGCTCAAAAAGCAATTTTCCGACTTCAAAAGTTTATCAAAGTTGCGGGGGGGGGGGGGTGATTAAAAGGAAATAGAATTTATTGTTTCAAAGGTGATATCCAGAAATATTTTGATAGTATAGATCGCAATGTTTTGAAGAAAATAATAAGAAAAAAGATTGATAGTCCAGGATTATTGTGATTAATTGATTTAATTATTGATAGCTATATCAATACTTGTGGAATGCCAATTGGTAATTTGACTTCACAGTTATTTGCCAATATTTATTTAAATGAACTTGATCATTTTGTAAAAGATAGATTAGGGGTTAGATGCTATGTTAGGTATATGGATGATTTTGTAATTTTAGATACTAATAAAAAAAGATTATTCAAAATTAGAAAATTAATTAAAGAGTTTTTATCGGAAAAATTAAAACTTAAATTACATCCTAAAAAATCAGAGTATTTTCCAATTAATAAGGGAATAGAATTTTTAGGATATGTTGTGTTTTATGATTATATTATACTTCGTAAATCAACCATACGAAGATTCAAAAAAAGACTGAGAAAAATTTGGGAAAAATCAGAGGATATTAATAGATGGGACAAGATGGATGCAGCTTTTAGCTCCTGAGATTCTTATAGCCACCACAGTAGGTGTCATAGAGTATTATGTGCTATTTATGAGAAATATTGATTTAAAACGTGAAAGAATAAAGAGTAATAAGAAGAGTAAATAGTAAAAAGTAAAGAGTAAAAATGAAATACAAAAATACAATGATAAAACAATGGTAAAACAGTAGTAAGACGGTAGTAATAAAATACAAATAAAAAATTAAAGATTAAAAGTAATAAATCAATGTTTTAACAGGAAAGAGTAATTGGTAATTAGTAATAAAAAGAGTAAAAAGTAAGTAGTAATTGGTAATTAAAAAACCCTCTCTCACAACCAAATTTGTATTCAGTATTTCGTATTAATTTTTGATTTTTGAGATATAGATTTGACCCCGCTTCGCCTGCCTACCGGCAGGCAGGCTCCACACCAAGTTTACACTAGTCATTTTGATATTAATGTTAAGTAATACTAATAATTTAAAATACTAATTTTATTAATAAACTTGGTGTGGGGGCATGCTTTTGGCATTTGAGTTTTGAGTTAATTCTTGGTGTGGGGCTTGCTTTTTTGACAAAAGTTGTATATAATGTATTTAATAAGGTAAAACATATAGTAAAAACAATATGTTTTTAAAATGGTCGTTTGACTTTTTAATAAATTAAATAAATAGTTATGAACAAGGAAAACTTAGTTGAATTAGTTCAAGAACAACTAAAATCAACAAAAAAAGACGCTGATGGTGTTGTCGCCTTAGTGTTTGATAGCATCTCAAAATCACTCAAGAAAGGTGATGATGTAGCTATTAGCGGATTTGGTTCATTTGTAGTTAAAGCTAAAGCAGCTAGAATGGGTGTAAATCCAAAAACTGGCGAAAAGATACATATTGCTGCTAAAAAAGTTGCTAAATTTAGACCAGCCAAAGCATTAAAAGATATGATTGCATAAATTATATAATTTAAAAAAACGACCCATTTAAATGGGTCGTTTTTTGTTGGTAGAATTAAAGACCTAAAGTAATACGTCGATTTTCGGTATCAAGAGATTTGATAGAGAATTGATAAGTTTTACCAATTTCAAGTGGTTCTTTTGGAGTTTCTTCTTCTTTCAGATCACTAAATTTAAGAAAACCATATACGCCGGGTTCAAGCTCTACTAAAACACCAAGAGTTCCGGTTTTTAAAATAATACCATCATATTTTTTACCAATTTTATAAATATCAGTAATATCTTTTCAAGGATCAGGTTTTAAAGCTTTAATAGATAAAGCAATACGACCATTGGTAATGCTTTCAATTTTAGCTTTAACAACATCACCTTCTTTATAAACAGCTTTTAAATCTGGAATTAATTTATAATCAACTTCCGAAATATGGATTAAACCGTCTATTGATGGTTCACCAAATTTAACAAATAGACCAAAATCCACTACTTTAGTAATTTCGGCATCAACTACATCGCCAATTTGATATTGAGCGGCTAGTTTTTGTTTGTGTTCTTCATTGAGAACTTCTCGTTCTGAGAAAATAAGTTTGGCGGATTCTTTATCTAGATCAAGAATTTTAACTGGAATTTCAGTGTTTACAAAACTTCGAAGACGAGCTAAAATTTCTTCTTTATCACCACCATCAACTAATGGATAGTGTTCAGGGGTTAATTGGGATACAGGTAAAAATCCTTTAATACCCATGTAGTCGGCAATCAAACCACCACGATTAACTTCTTTAATTTTGATAGAAATTGTATCACTGTTTTTCTTGGCGGTGGTTAAATTGTATCAAATTTGATTAGTGCTGATTTCTTTCAAAGAAGCTTCAATCAAGCCATCTTCATTGTCTAAATCAATTATGGTAACACTAATTTTGTCGCCAATGCTTAAATTTTTAATGTAGTTTTTAGCGGAAATAAATTCAATACCTCTAACTACAGCTAGACCAAGAGGGCTAACATCAATGTATAATGTTTTACCTTCTTTACTTAAAACAGTTCCGTCAACGGATGAACCAATGGCTGGAATGTTTATTTTCTGATATTTTAAACGTGGAATAACCATGTTTATTGATTACCCGCTTTAAAGCGTTTTAAAATTTGTAGTGTGCCGAGAGAGTGAATCGGACACTCGACACTACGCTCTTCAGGCGTATGCTCTACCACTGAGCTACCTCGGCACAAGTTAATTATTAAATTGTTAAAGCGGCATTTTTATTAAATACCAAATTGATATTTGGTATGGGTATTATAGCAAGTTTTTTATATTTTGTAAACAGTTAACGGTGTTCCCAGGAGGAGTTGAACCTCCATTTAAAGCTTAGGACGCCCTTGTTCTATCCAATTGAACTATGGGAACAAATTTTATATATTATAGCCTATTTTTTATTTATTGACAATACTTTTAAAATATGTTTAAATAAAGTCAGAACAATAAAATAAGGAGGGGATGAATGAATTATTTTTTGTTTTTATACCCAGTATCTCCAATAATAGATTTTGAAATAAAAATGCATAATTACTCAAAGCGGAGATACAAAAAGATATTAAACGAATGTATAGACAATAGATATCGTCAAAAAGGATTTAAGATAATTTATATTGTTTTTGATGATATTAATGTGTCAGATGTTATTAAATTGCGACCAGAAGATAAAATTCTTAAAGCCGGGATAAGTTATAAGGATAATATGGAGGGGAAGTATCCAAATTGGAATTTTATTTTGCAGCAGTTAAAGGATATTTCAACGATTAGAACGATCAGATTGGCTGGTTTTCATATGTGGGATTGCGTTGAAAGATTTGCGCAATACATACATGAAAAAGATTTAGATGTATTGGTGGATGAAGATTTAACGGAATCTTTCATACCAAGAATACAAGATCCATTATTTAGAATTGATCAATATCCAAGTTATCAGCCAGCTAAGAGTGAAGAGTTTATTTTTTCCTTGTTTATGAAAGCCAGGCAAAATAAACCATGGCTTTGGCAAAAATATTAAGGTAGGGATTTAGGTCTCTACCTTTTTAAATAATTAAGCGGAAGGGGTGAGATTTGAACTCACGAGGGCTTTTGACCCTACAGCTTTTCGAGAGCTGCGCTTTCAACCACTCAGCCACCCTTCCAGTTGTTAAAAACAAAAAGAGTAATTGGCAAAAAGTAAATAGTAATGAAAAAACAATAGTAATACGATAGTAAAACAATTGTAAAGCGATAGTAATAAAAAGAGTAAGAATCCAATATTCTAATACTCTAATAACCTTGCCTACCGGCAGGCAGGGGTGGCCCCCACACCAACTTTCATTAAGCTTCAAGAGATTTCTTTATACGTCTCTTTAAGGCATTTAGGGCTTGAGCTCGTAATTTAAGGTTATGCTCACGAAGTTTGGCTTCATCTCTTGAAGCGTAGGCTTCGTAGTACACTATTTTGTAGGGAGTTTTCAATTTGGTAGATAATACTTTCTTTTTATTGTGTAACTTTAACCTATTTATTAAATTATTTGTAAAACCAATATAATGAGTATTATCTTTAATACTTTTTAGTATATATACGTAATACATATTATATACAAATAATTTAATAAATATAAATAAAAGTTGGTGTGGGGGTGGACCCCACACCCAGAAAGTTTAAGGTTAAAAATTCTATTTTTAACCGGGGAACGATTAAATTTGTTATACAATGTATATTTTGAACAGAATGTCTAACTTTAAAAGATTGTTTTGCACTTAAAAACTTTTCTGAGTGTGGGGGTGGACCTGATGGGACTCGAACCCACGACCTCATGCATGCCATGCATGCGCTCTACCAGCTAAGCTACAGGCCCAATATTTGTATTATACCTTACTTTCATCTCAATTTCAAGGTCTACAAGCTTTTAAGTAAAGATCTTAATAAAAACAAAGTCTCGATCTTTAATTTTGCCCTAATTGAATCTTTTTGATTTTTATTTAACAATTCGCCCAAACCAGAAAGTATTAAATTATTATCTAATTTTTCTAATTTTTCGATTAATTTTTTAATAAATTCTTTTAATTTTAAACCGGTCCTATCAAAAATTATAGTTTCGTTTATTGGTCACATTTTTTCTAAGAAAAAATGGACATCAAATATATCTCTACTAGTCTCTCCTATTCTCTCGTACATTGCCACTAATTTATGAGCCATCATATCTTCTTTTACCATTACGTTCATAGAAATTCCTAAATAAGTTTTTATTTCATATTTTGAACCAAAATTTCTAATGTTTATTTCTACTTTGACGTTCTGGTCTTTTTTCTCTTTATCAGTATACGACAATAAATAAAATAAAGTAAACCTTTTTTCGGTTGACTCTTTTACTTTTCCATATTTACTTAAAATATTCCTAATTTCGTCAAATATAAAATCTTTTTTATCAATATCTAACATATCAAAATCTAAATCAACCGAAAATCTATCTAAATCATAAAATAATTTAGCCGCTGTCCCGCCTTTAAAACCAAGAACTGGTCCCAAAGAACTATTTAAATAAATATCTTTTAAAATATTTATTAATATACTTTCGTGTATTGGTATATTTAATGTCATATTAATTTGTCTTATTTTTTATTTAACAATTCTAATTCCTTTACTTTTTTATTCATTCTTTTATTGTTATAGATTGGCAGTAATTTATTTACTTTTTCTCAATCTAATGTTAATAAATTATCAAAATAATAATCTTTGTTTAAATATAACATATCTAAAAACGCCCTTTCTGCACCAGCAATATGATAATTATCCTCTTTTTCAACTCCTAATTGATTAATTAATATAGTTTTTTTAATGGCTTTAAAACAATATTTTTGGTTATCAATTCTTAATTCTTTTGTTTTATATGAGGCAACATAAATAGAATTATATTTCTGAAAAATTAATCCATTTTTTTGTAAAGCTGTTTCAAAGCTAATATAGGCTGGTATATATACTTTTGTTGCTAATTCATATTTATCATAATTTTTATCTTTAACATATAAACCTCTACGCAATTGTATTAATTTTTTATTCTTAATATAATAATTAATTCTAGATCTAGCAGTGCTAATATTAGTTTCTTTTCATATTAAGAGAATTTCTTTAAAAGAAAACACTGTTTTATTAAATTTTAAAATTATTGATAAAAATTCGCCTTTTTTCATATTTATAGTCTAAATGTTAGATTAAACCTCACCTTTGGACTTTATATTGATATTATATCATATAAATAGTAAAAAAGTCAATGGAACGATACCTGGTACCGTTCCATTGACTTTTTATATTAACAGCGAATACTCTGTCCAGTCCAATATGTTATGACTGCATACATGTAATTGACAATATCAATATATATGCTATACTATGGATGTTCTCTTATGAGTCCTTTTCCTTACATAGATAAAATGATGTAAGCAAGAAAGAATGAGTAGGGATAGGTCGCTTAATTATTTTATCTATGCAATATACCATGGCAAAAAAATTATATGTTGGAAATTTATCCTATAGTGTTACAGAAGAATCCTTAAAAGAATATTTTTCTCAAGCCGGTGTAGTTGAAAGTGTTATGATTCTTTCAGACAAGATAACAGGCCGATCCAAAGGATTTGGTTTTGTAGAAATGTCAACAGAAGAAGAAGCACAAAAAGCTATAGAAATGTTTAATGGAAAAGAATTGGAATCAAGACCAATAACTGTTAATGAAGCTCGTCCCAGAGAAGAAGGAGCAAACAGATTTAACAGAGGCGGTGGTTTTGGTGGTCGTTCAAATCGAGGAGGTTTTGGCGGTCAAAGAAACAACTGATAAGTTAAACAAATCAAATCCCCTCTTGGTAACAAGAGGGGATTTTCTGTTAAAAAATTAAATTTATATCTGGCCTTTTTGTTTTTTAGTATTTAATTTATAAAGCAATTTTTTGAGATTTTCTATGCTGTCATAATCATAAATTGAAATACAAATAATATTATCATTTATTTTAGAGAATTGTTTTTTTATTTTTTCTAAATGTTTTTTATCTAAAGTATCGGTTTTAGTTAAAATAATATATTCAGTTTTGGTTTTAAAAATTTTATTATATTTTTCTAGTTCTTTTCTAATTTGTCGATAGGCTGAAATGGGTTTTTCATTTTCACAACTAATGAGATGGAAAATTATTTTAGTTCTCTCAACGTGACGTAAAAATTTGATACCTAAACCTTTGTTGCTGGAAGCACCTTCAATTAATCCGGGAATATCGGCGATAATTAAATTTTCAAAAACACCAAGGTGAGGTTCAAGAGTCGTAAAAGGGTAGTTAGCAACTTTGCTTTTGGCGTTGGTGATTTCATTGATTAAACTTGATTTGCCAGCGTTAGGTAAACCAACCAGTCCAATATCAGCAATAAGTTTTAATTCCAGACGAATATTAAATTCTTCGCCTAATTTTCCTTCTTCGAATTGTTTTGGAGAAGTGTTGGTTGAAGATCGAAAATGAAAATTGCCTCGGCCACCAATGCCACCCTTAGCGATTAAAACCTTTTCATTAACTTTTATAATTTCGGAAGTAGTTTCATTATCTAAGTTATGGATAATAGTACCAATAGGTAGTTTGATAAAAATATCATCGCTAGCTGAGCCATCAATAAATTGACCACGACCAGCTTGACCATTTTTAGCCGTGATTTCTTTGATATAGCGGAATTGTCTAAGGGCATCAAGCTCAGATACACCAATGCCATAAATTGAACCGCCGTTGCCACCACGAGCACCAGTAGGACCTAATTCCATCATATTTTTATTAAAAGCCACGGCGCCATCACCGCCGTTCCCAGCTTTTACTTTAATTGTTACATCGTCGATTAGCATGATACATTGAATATTTTTCTTAGTATACCAAAAAATACAGAATTAATCAATAAAAATATATTGCAAAAAAGCAATTTTAATGATAATATATAGATATTCAGGACGATTAGCTCAGCTGGTTAGAGCACTTGGTTTACATCCAAGGGGTCAGGGGTTCGAATCCTCTATCGTCCACGTATGGAAAATGATATTATAATTGCTAACAAACAATTGTTAGATGAAAAAATACAAAAATTTAAAGAAGATGGGGTAGATAAGGTTCATATTGTTTCAGACTTTGATAAAACTTTGACCCATTTTATAGTTAATGAGGAGGAGGTATCTTCAGTTATGCTTAGCCTTAGAAAAAGTAATTATTTAACTCCAGATTATGCTACCAAAGCTGAGGAAATACAGAATAAGTTCTATCCTTTACAAATTGATCCTAACGTATCCATAGAAGTTAAAAAATCTAATTTATTGAAATGGTGAGATGAACATTACAAACTTTTGGGAGAATGCGGGCTATCCAAAAAAGCGTTACAGGGTGTGGTTGACACTAATAGATATATATTTCGAGATGGGTATCAAGAGTTTTTTAAGATTCTAGATAATTATAATATTCCTCTTACCATTGTCACGGCCAATGGGTTGGGAGAAGATATTATAAAAATGATTTTTGATAAATTTAAAATTGATTATGGAAAGATTAATTTAATTGCTAATAAATTTGTATGAGATAATGATGGTAATTTTGTAAAACTTTTATATCCAATAGTAAATACTATTAATAAGGATGACGCCATGAAACAAGACGAGAGAATGCAGAAGTTAGCTGAACAAAAATGTAATATTATTTTAATAGGAGATAGGGAAAAAGATTTAGGGATGGCAAAAAATATTAAATATAAAAATATTATCAAGGTAGGGTATCTGAATGAAAAGGAAGAGGAATTATTTGAAGAATATAGTAATAAATTTGATATAGTGATAACGAATGATCAAGGTTTAGAAACAATAAGTAATATTTTAAAACGAATAGCCATTAGTTAATTTATTTTTAATAATTTATTTATGAGCGAGACTAATATATTGATTGCTAACAAACAATTGTTAGATGAAAAAATACAAAAATTTAAAAAATCGGGCAAAGATAATTTTTATATTGTTTCGGATTTTGATAAAACTTTAACAAAAGCTTTTTGAAACGGTCAAAAACATCCATCAGTCATCGCTATTTTAAGAGAAGAGAATTATTTAACCTCAGATTATGCTGGTAGAGCCAATGAATTATTTGAAAAATATCATCCTTTTGAAATTGATATTACAATGCCTTGAGAAGCAAGAAAAGCTAAAATGTTGGAATGATGGTTGGCGCATTATGAATTATTAAAAGAATGTGGATTGACAAAAGATGATTTAGAAAAGATAGTTGATTCAGACAGAATACAATTAAGAGACAATTATAAAGATTTTTTTGGAATACTTGATCAAAATAATATTCCTTTGGTGATTATTACTTCAAATGGATTGGGCGGAGATGTTATAAAGATGGTTTTTAAAAGATTTGATATTATAGGCGATGATATTTATTTAATTGCCAATGAAATTATTTGAGATGAAAAAGGGTCTTTTCAAGATATTAAAAAACCAGTAATTAATGTTTTGAATAAAGATGAAATTATTATTGAAGATGAAAAAATTCAAAATAGAATTAAAAATAGGAACAATGTTATTTTAATTGGAGATTCAGAAGGTGATTTAGGAATGATTAGTCATTTAAAATATAACAATATTATTAAAATTGGATATTTGAACGAGAAAGAAGAAGAATTGAAAGATAAATACTTAGAAATATTTGATATAGTAATATTAAATGATAAGGGATTGGAATATGTAATAAATGTTTTAAAACAAATTATATAAAATATGACTTCGAAAGAATTAAGAAAATCTTTTTTGGATTTTTTTGAGAAAAAAGGACATAAAATTATTAAACCAGCATCTTTAATTCCTAATGACGATAAGACGGTTTTGTTTAATGTGGCAGGTATGCAACAATTTAAACAATATTGGTCATTAAAAAAAGATCCAATATTAGATATTCATCCGGGATTAAATGAGCCGTTAGGCCATACTCGAGTTACAAGTTCACAACCATGTATTCGAACAATTGATATTGATGAAGTCGGGGATAGGGGACACTTAACAATGTTTGAGATGTTGGGTAATTTTGCTTTTAAAGGAGATTATTTTAAAAAAGAAGCAATTGATTTTGCTTATGATTTTATTACTAATATATTAAAATTAAATTGAAAAGATATAATAGTAACTGTATATAAAGGTGATGATTTGGTGCCAATGGATCAAGAAAGTTATGATTTATGAAAAGCCAAAGGCATTGATGAAAAACAGATTGTTTTAGGAGATAAAGAGGATAATTTTTGAGGACCAGTCGGTAGTGAAGGCCCTTGCGGTCCATGTAGTGAGATCCATTTTAAAGGACTTGAAATTTGAAACTTAGTTTTTAATCAATATTATAAAAAAACGGATGGAACTTTAGAGCCATTAAAAGAAGTTGGGGTTGATACTGGCGCAGGGTTAGAAAGACAACTATTAGCTGTTAATTTTGGAGATAATTTTGATGATAAAACGATTTACGAAACAGATATTTTTAGTGATCAAATGGAATTATTAAAATCCAAAGCTGCCAGTTATAATGAAAAAAGTGCTAGAATTGTTGCCGATCATTTTAGAGCCAGTGTGTTTTTAATTGCTAGTCAAATAGTGCCTTCTAATGTTGAAAGAGGGTATATATTGCGTAGATTGATTCGTCGTATTTTAAGACATTTAAAACAATTAGGTATTTCCGAAAACTTATTTGAATTAATGCTTACTAACTTACAAAATAATTTTGGAGAATTTTATAAAGAAATAATGGATACCAAATATATTTTAGAAGTTTTAAATAAAGAAGCCGATAAGTTTAATGTGACTTTAGAAAATGGTATAAAAGAATTAAATTTAATTTTTGAAAAAAATAATAAAATAATTGATGGAAAAACGGCTTTTTATATTTATGAGACATTTGGTTTTCCTATGGAGTTGATAAAAGAGGAAGCTATAAATCGGGGTTTGGATGTAAATGAAAATGAGTTTAGGCAAGAATTTGAAAAACATCGTGAAATATCAAGAGCTGGTGCAAAAAATAAATTTGGAGGACATAATTTATCAAGTATTGATGAAAATTCTGAAAGTTTTAAAATTAGAACCAAGTTACATACAGCGACTCATTTATTATTAAAAGCTTTAAGAGAAGTTTTAGGAGAAGATGTATTTCAAAAAGGATCGGATATTAATGACGAAAGATTAAGATTTGATTTTACATTTAATCGAAAAATGACTGATGATGAAGTAAAGCAAGTTGAAAACTTGGTAAATGAAAAAATTAATTCTGGACTTGAAATTCAAAAACAAGAAATGAAAACAGAAGAAGCTTTAAAAAATGGTTTTATTGGTTCATTTATGGCAAAATATCCAGAAATAGTAACAACTTATAATATAGGAGAATGGTCAAAGGAAATTTGTGCTGGACCCCATGTTCAAAACACTAAAGAATTAGGGAAATTAGAAATATTAAAAGAAGAAGCGTCTTCTCAAGGAGTGAGAAGAATTAAAGCAACGTGTGCACGACCCCAACAATCCCACCACAACTAACCAAAGGTTAGTGTGAGGGCTAGCCGAACAATTCGAACGATCCGAAGAAATAAAAGCAAGGTTAGAAAAGAGTAAGTAGTAAATGGTAATTAGTAAAATAAAAATGTTCTAATAACCCAATAACCTAATACACTAAATGGAATACAAAAAACAATGGTAATACAATGGTAAAGAGTAATTGGTAATTAAAAAAGAGTAATGAAAAAACAATAGTAAGACAGTAGTAATAAAATACTAATAAAAAATTAAAGATTAAAAATCAAAGATAAATGAAATACCGATAAAAAACTCAAATCTCAAATGTCAAAAGTCAAATCCATAAATCAAAAATCAAAGATGGAAAACAACACAACACAAAAACAAAACGCAAAGAAAAGCTTTACTCTAGTCGAATTGATGATCGTGATTGCTATTCTAGCCATATTAAGTGCTATTGTAATTTTTGCATTAAATCCAAGTGAATTATTCAAAAAGAGTAGGGATAGTAGAAGAATAACTGATATCCAAACATTGTATAAAGGTATATCCTTCATGGAATCATGAAATACCAGTGGTATTACCTATGGTACTTCCACTACTGTATATTTATCTTTACCGGATTCAAGTACTACCTGTAGCAGCTATGCCTTGCCAACTCTTCCAACTGGTTATACATACAATTGCGTAACATCTACCAACCTCAGAAAAGCAGACTCAAATGGTTGAATCCCTATTGATTTTACTGTAGCTAATGATAACAAATACATCACATCCTTACCTATAGATCCAATCAATGATATTAACTACTACTATAGCTACAATCCCGGTGGTTCCTTTGAAGTCAATGCCTTACTTGAATCCAATGAATACATCACCAAATTCTCCCTTAATGATGGTGGTGATTCCTTTAATTCTTATGAAAATGGATCATCTCTAACTGACATGCCTCTTACCTTTCCCCAGAACTGAATCAAAGTCCCTGGGAATACAACCTATGGAACCAGTGACTTCTATGTCATGCAGTATGAAGCTAAGTACTCAACAGATGGTCATGGAGCTAGTGATGCGACAGATGATTGTAGAGTTGATACAAGATATGACACTTATGATTGAAACAAAGCTTGCGCATATAAAGCCGATCAACAAACTAATGTAATATCATCACCATTAGGTTCTCCAATAGCTGGAGTTACTCACAATGAAGCCAAAGCTATATGTGCTTTTTTAGGAGCTCATCTTATTACCAATCAAGAATGAATGACTATAGCTAGAAATGTAGAACAACAATCATCAAACTGAACATTAGGAACGGTAGGTACTGGCTATCTTTTTAATGGTAACTCTAGTGAAGTATCAAGAGGTTACAAAGCATTTGCAGATAGATATGATGTAGATAAAGGTGTTAATAGAAATCAAAGAGCAGTTTTTACTCTTTCCAATGGTTCTCAAATCTATGATTTTTCTGGTAATGTCTGAGAACATACAATGGTAGATATTAATGATACTCTTCTTGATAATCTTCCTAATAGTGGTGGTGAATCAGGTTGAAGATGAGTAGAACTTTCATCCTTAACAACATATGGTGATTTCCAATCATTTGATGATCTCTGCCCAACCAACTTTTCTTGAAATGCAAACAAAGGTATGGGCAGAGTAAGTACTAATGTAGATCTACAATCTGATCGCGTGTTGCGACGAGGAGGTGATTTTGGCGACTCTTCATATGCGGGTGCATATGCCATGGGTCTCGATTGAAACAGTACAGGTCATAGCGCCTACGATGTAGGCTTTCGTTGTGCACGTTAAAGTAAGTATAATGGCGGAATTGCCATTGAAAATGGCAATTCCGCTGCAGTATCACTACGTGGGATTGTCGTTGAAAACGACAGTATTCCACTGTAGAGTCATTGCTTTTTATTCAAAAATAATATAGAATATACATATTAGTATATGATCATGAAAGACTCAAAATTAAAAAAAATAATTGTTTTATCCGCCTTTATTTTATTAGTGATTCTGATATTTTTTTTAATTAGTCATAAAACCACTAGCACTTCTAAAGCCAATATTAATAATTCACCTACAACTGAACCCAACTTATCTTTGAAAAAATTACCATCTCAATATACTCCAGTTTTTGATTTGACTTTAGAAAGTAATATCATTTTAATTGGTAATATCGAAACGGGGAATATTGTTTTTCAAAAAAATGCCGATTTGCGGACTAACGCTGCTTCCATTACTAAATTGTTAAGTTCATCAGTTGTTTTAGAAAATGTCAATACTGATAATGTCATTCATATTGACCAACAACAATACGAAAGCTTACCATCTAAAACCGATTTAGTGTTGGATGAACGCATCAAGGTGATCGACTTGTTAAAAATGGCTTTAATTATGTCTTCAAACGATGCCATCAATGCTTTAGCCAATCATTTGGGCTATTATGAATTTTTAAATTTAATGAATCAAAAAGCCAAATCAATTGGCATGTATAATTCTCATTTTGATAATCCCATCGGTTTTGATAGTATTGAAAATTATTCTACTGCCTTAGATTTATTCCAACTTGGTAAATATATTTATAAACATTTTCCATTAATTGGTAAAATCACTCGATCTCAAGCTATTACTATTACATCTCTTTCTAATGTTAAACATTTAGTTGTGCCAACCAATTTAATTATCGATAAATTAGAAAATTATTGAGGTGGCAAAACCGGTACCACCCCTCAAGCTAAAGAAGCATTACTAGCTATTTTTGAATTTAAGAACAATGGCAAAAAATATCCATATATTGTTGTGATCGTTCAATCCGATAATCGTTTTTCGGATATACAAAAAATATCCGAATGATTATTGGCTAATAAACCATTTTTAACAAATTATTAAACTTAAAATATGCGAGCACAAATTATTTCTCAGGTTGTAAAAATTTTTACTTTGGGTGGCATGTCGACAGTTTTGTCATTTATGATTGCACCTCTAGTTTTAAAATTTTTATTAAAAAATAAAATTTATAAGCAAATCAGACAAGATCCAGATGCCCCCATTTTTACAGCTATACACGAAAAAAAGGGTGGAACGCCCACCATGGGAGGTATGATTTTTTGATTAGTTACTTTTTTTATAGCGTTTACAGTTTTAATACTTTCTTTTATTTTTGGTGGGATTTGAAATTTTTTCAACTTTGTTACTCGTGAACAAACTATTTTAATTTTAGGATCCATGATGCTAGCTGCTTTGATTGGTATAGTGGACGATATTTTTAATATCTATCGTATTGGGCCAAAAGGTGGTGGACTACCAATGAAAGTTCGTTTAATTTTACACACTTTAATTGCTAGTATTGGCGCTTGATGATTTTATGTTAAACTTGAATGAGACATTCTTTATGTACCGTTTGTTGGTAATGTTCATTTAGGATTATGATATATTCCATTTTTTATTTTCATTATTGTTGGCACAGCTTTTGCTATGAACGAAACCGATGGATTGGATGGTTTAGCTGGTGGTGTTTCTTTTATGGCTTTAATTCCATATATCGCCATTGCTTTCTTATTGGGTCGTTTTGATCTGGCGTCGTTACTAGCAGTGGTAATGGGTGGTGTTTTGGCATTTTTATGATATAATATTCATCCGGCCAAGTTCTTTATGGGCGATACCGGATCAATGACTTTAGGTATTTTGTTTGGCTTTTTAGCTATGTATACTAATACTGCTTTATTCTTGCCATTATTTTTATTCATTCCTTTTTTTGAAGCTCTATCAGTTATTATCCAAATGTTTTCAAAAAAGTTTCTTAAACGTAAAATATTTCTTTCCACACCAATTCACCATACTTTTGAAGCTATCGGCTGACCAGAAACTAACGTTACTATGCGATTTTGATTAATGCAAGGTATGGCAATGATTTTTGGACTTTTAATTTATTTATTGAGTGTTCTTAAACTCTAATATGATTTCAAAAATTATTTTAATTATTTGATATTCAATGTTGCCAATATTTGAATTGCGTTTGGCGTTACCAATGGCTTATTTCAAATATGGGTTCAATATTTATGAAAGTTTTTTTATATCGGTGATTGGCAACATGATCCCAATAATTTTTGTATTATATTTTTTAGTATGGTTAGAAAATACATTGTGTCGTTTTCCAGTTTTTAGAAAATTATTTGACTGAATATATAATCGATCGCGTAAAGCTTTCACTAGTAATTATGAAAAATGAGGTAAGTTGGGTTTAGTTGTTTTTGTTGGTATTCCATTACCAATGACTGGAGCTTGAACTGGTGCCATTGCTAGCACTTTATTTAAAATCAAACCTAAAGAGGCCTTTTGATTAATTTTTGCTGGAGTAGCTTTAGCCGGTATAATTGTTTCTACCATTTGTTTGCTATATTCAAATCTCGCTCTTAAATGATTCACGTAATTTATTTTCTTGTTTCGGGTCATTTGGATTGTTCGAATTGTTTGGATAGCGTATGCTGGACTCTTAGCTCAGTTGGTTAGAGCGCGTCGTTCACATCGACGAGGTCAGAGGTTCGAATCCCCTAGAGTCCACTCATAAAAAACTCAAATCTCCCCCAACAACCAACCAAAGGTTGGTGTGGTGGCTAGCAAAAGTCAAAAGCATGCCCCCACACCAAGTTTGCTAATAAATTAGTATTTTAAATGATCAGTGTTGCTTAA